>Ga0181591_10003226_pt1 | contig 14101 bp, 15 predicted proteins | sample 071ome_33_FD_133757 | JGI IMG/M metagenome (GOLD analysis project Ga0181591, IMG submission 133757) | Coastal salt marsh microbial communities from the Groves Creek Marsh, Skidaway Island, Georgia - 071412AT metaG (megahit assembly) | ecosystem: Environmental > Aquatic > Marine > Intertidal...
ACTTGGCGTGACCGTGCGCTACAACATCTTCGCTGATGCGGACGAAATCGCACAGACAAAACCCGACACCGTCATCATTGCCACCGGAGGTGTGCCTGACCGGCTCGAGGATATCCCTGGAGCAGAGCTAGGCATCCCTCTTTGGGAGGCGCTGGAGGCTACCACAACGCCAGAAGGTGATGTGATCTTCTACGACGGAACCGGCACTGCAGCTGGTTTAAACGGCGCTCACACGCTGGCGGCCGCGGGCGCCACTCTGACTTATGTGACCCCCGACAGCACCGCCGGTGCCGAGGTGAGTTACATCGAGCGGCCACTGCAAATGCGGGCCTTCTACAAGTCAGGTGCATCTCTGTGTCCGGACCTCACGCTGCGCCGGGTAGAGCGTGAGGAAAATCGCCTGCGTCTGAGCTTCGAAAACAGTTATAGCGGTGAGAAGGTTGAGATGAATTGTGACACTCTGATCTACGAACATGGGACGCTGCCTGTAGATGCTCTTTACCTCGAGCTAGCGGGCGCTTCGCGCAATCGTGGTCAGCCAGATCTGGCTGCCTGGGCCGCGGTCCAACCTCAACCTGAAGGCTGCGGCACAGGGTTCGACCTTTACCGTATAGGGGATGCCACATCCTCCCGTGACATCCACGCCGCGATCCTTGATGCCGCACGACTCTGTACCAGGCTATAGCTTGGCTTAAGTAACTCACGGGGTCGCTCTGAGGCTTTGAGAGAGCGGCTGGGGGGCCTCGGTGAGGGCTACGAGTATAGCCTTTTCTGAACCGTACGATAGCTTGATCTAATATGAGCTACTTCACCCAACTTTGACTTTGCTTCACGGACGCTGCCAAACTGCGAAACTAAGGTTTGCTGCAGCTTTTCATCTGAGAGCTCCTTATGGCCCCCTATCTCATATGTCTCCAAAATGCCAAACATCAGCTCACGCATTTCAGCTGCAAAGTCTGATAACCCAGTTTGCTTAACTGCGGTGGAACGCTGTTCTCTAGTAAGCGGCTCAAGCGTAAACAGGATGTAACTAAAGACATCAAATAGGTCGCTATCGTTTGCCCCAATGAGAAGTCGCATATCGTTCAGCTTTTCATCGTCGTAACCACGCTCTTCTAGCTGCTTAAGCAGTCTTTCTCGGTTCTCTGGATCGCTCCAAGTTTTACGCATTGCGTCTTCATTAACTATTAGGCCTCTTAGGTCACCAAACAGCCGCTCAAGGAACTCTTGGGCCGAAATCGGCTTTCCGTCTGGTCCCCAATACGAGGTTGATCGCAAGTACAGGATCTCTCGCTCTCGACCATCGGATAACTTAACGAACACCTTCTCTTGAGGTGGCTCAGGTGGTGTTGGAGGTTCTGGTGGTAGTCCGCCAGGAGGACCCTCTGGTGGATCATCAGGCGGCGTCCTCGGAGGCCTCGGATCATCAGGAGGTAACGGAGGACCATCCCAGGTTGGATCATTGAAGTTCTCATGCGCCTTCACGAAGTCCCAGATCGTGAAGTAATCCTTACCTTAGTGGAAACCTCACATACAGCATAACTGCAAGTTGGATGATCTCGGGGCTGGTTTTGAAATAGCGGAAGGATAAAGGATTAGGCATAGCTGGGTAGCTAAATGCAGCGTAAATTTTTGGCAAGGCTGTTTATTCTGACAACACCCTCCGATCTGTTTTGTAAAAGACGCGATTTATTACACGGCAAGTAGGCCACGCCACTTAATGAGAGCAGTGGCATTGGCTAATTTCCAGAGTTTTCGCACTAACAGGTTTTATTCTAACAAAAGCCTAAAGTATCTGACAGGCTTCTTCGAAACTCGGTCTAGGGCCTCTTGGATGCAGTTCAGTTTCATCTCCATAACCGATGTTTAACAAAAAGTTGGAGCGCCAACTTGAGTTCTTGTAAAAGTAATCGTCGATCACGTTTTTATCAAATCCACTCATTGCACCGCTGTCTAAACCTAATGAGCGAACAGCAGCTATCAGAAGCCCCGCCTGAAGCCAACTATTCTCGATAGCTATTTGAGTTAATTCAGCATCACTTTTGTTTCTAAATGCATTTCCATCCATATGAGGTGAGAGCTTCTCTATCAAATCATAATACTTTTCATCATGCGCTATTATAGCCACTACAGGTGCGGATTTGATTTTTGCCTTATTACCATCCGCCGCAGCTTCGATAACTTTCGCTTTTTGATTTTCGCTCACCACAAAAGTCACTCTTAATGGACATAAATTAGATGCAGAAGGCGCTAAGATCGCTAATTCATAAATTCGTTGTAGAAGCATTTCGTCAACCTTGCGGTCGAGATAATAACGATGTGATCTGCCACTTTCAAAAATCGTTTTGATTGCATCATCAGGTATCAAATTTATAGTTCCTTCTGTTGTGTATTTATGTTGCAGGCGCCATAATAAAGTCAAAGTTTACGTCCCAGTAAAAATCTCCATCAAATCCATGCTCTGAGAGTTTTTTGGGATCATCGATACGATTAAAATCTGCGATTAAGCTTTCTTTTACTCCAAAAACACTATCGCTATTTATATAGGGATCATCTGGATCAAAAATATGAGTAGTCACGGGTTCGTAACCATCCTTCGTAATTAGATAGTGCAGATGCGCTGGTCTAAACGGATGACGGCCCAAATCTTCTAAAAGTTTTCCAACAGGGCCATCGGTCGGAATTGGATAGTACTTCGGTCTAACGCCCTTGAACCAATACCTTCCATCTTGACCAGTGTGAAATACGCCTCTTAAATTGTAGTCTGGCTGTATACCTTTTTGCTGAACATCATAAAAACCTTCATCATTGGCTTGCCAAACGTCTATTTTAACATTGTTAATGGGATCCCCTTGAATATCGATTATACGACCCGACACTAATAAATCTTCACCTTTTCCATCCAAGCAAATGTTTGCCCCCATTTCATATTCTGGTGAACCACTCACATGAAAAGGACCTAAGACAGTATTTTCTGATGCACCAATAGGTCTTCTTGTATTTATTGCATCCACAAGCATAGAAACGCCTAAGATGTCCGAAAGCAAAATATATTCTTGTCGCCAGTCATCACACATATGTCCTGTCGCTGTGAGAAATTTTATAGCTGACATCCATTCATTTTGTGTCGGTTCAATTTCCTTTATTGCAGCGTGTAAGTGTCGAGTGAGTATGCTCATCACCTCGCCCAGGCGTTGGTTTTTTGCATTAGCATTCTGACTGACAACAACCTCAGCAGAATTTTCTTCAGTGAAGTAAGACGCAGCCATTGTTATCTCCTTGAATTGCAGCAGGTGTGCTTACGATGAATGCCTTTGCTCGGTGCGCTCGTTTCAATACGTCTCTCAAACTAAAGCGTAGCACTGATCCAAAAAACACCTTTTGATACTTACTTTTCATCTTAAAAGACCATACAGTTGAAAACGGATTTTAGTTTTCAAGTCAGTGCGCATACCTGCTGGTAAGATGGGATCAAAATTAATTGCATGGCTATTGTTAAGTTTCGCATACAACGTGTGCGCTTTAGCAAGTCCAATTTCGTCCCCATTGCGGGATAACCTGAAAAAACAATCCAATTTACGAACCCCAAGTATGCCCAGCCCAAGAAATCTCATTCCCACTCAACCAAGTGGATCCAGTTCTATAAAGTGCTTCCACCTCTGGCCCTGTAAGACCCGGCATATCCTTTTTAACTGGGTAACCAACCATAGATTGAAGGTATGCAAGATGACGGTAGCCAACTGGGAAAGAATTCAACAACCCCAGCTCCAAATCAACCGTACCGCCCGGTTCAACAGGATCCATTCGATCTTTTTCATAGATCGGCTGGCGCAGGCACATTCCCCATTTACCCTTACGCTTCTCCAGGAAATCATAGAACCTTCCCGTACACACAACATCCACGAGAACACCTGAAACTTCACCCCTTTGGGAAATAGTCATTTTAGTTTGTGTTACAGCGCGATCGTCGACGATCTCACATGTAAAACCACCCAGAAAATGAAGAATGGAAACACCGTTGGCCCACCCTTGTTTGTTCATTTCTATAAATTCATCTGCAGTGCCCTGTGTCCAAGTCGCCATCATCCGACCATCGTCATGCCAAACAGTTCGAAACTTTTCCCAGAACCCTGCATCGCGCCACATGACCCAATTTTCAATCAACTCACGCAATTCCAATTTATCTTGATCGTAGGCCATATCGAGTTCCTTACAAGCGGGTAATTTTCAGTTTGGTTTTCATTTCAGTTCGGCAGAACGCATGCAAGAAACAGGTCTGTTCGGACATATCCAGCATTTCTTGCGCCGTTGCATCATCCTCAGTCGTTTCTAGGTAACAATGGGTTTCAATCGGGTCCGCCTCACCCGCTTTTCCAGTTCCATCTGAAGCACCGCCGAGACTGAAATGGGTATCTTGAACAATACGATAATCGGGCAGGTCTAACTTTAACATCGACACAAATCGTCCGAATTGAGTCATAAAACAAAACCCGATCCCCGCGCTGATCAAGGAATTCGCATCCGGTGCACGACCATCTTCGGAACTTAAAAACTTGAAAGACGTACCCCAGGGGGAATACTGCATTTGCTGTATGTCTTTCATACCATCTTCGCGCAGCATGGCGATTGCCCCAATGTTCAATCTGCGATTTTGTTCATCAGTTAAACTGCCTGCGGCGGCAGTGGTGCCCAAAGCGACGTCCTTCTTTGGTGTCGGACCGACAGGGCCCACAAGATCAGGGCGGTTTTCAACAGGCACTGCTGCCGCAAAATGATCACCGGGATCAGGAAACAACGCACAATCTAACTCGGTCGCTTTGTCAGTAGAAAGTTCCGTCCCATTTTTGGATAGCTTAAAAAGGCTGTCCAATTTTCCACGCATCAATCCGTTTAATGGCGAAGCATGCACTGCATCCATAAACAGACTATTAAGGGCTGCATCATCCAAATCACAATCAACTTCAACTTCCAAATCAATGGGCTCTGCCCCTCCAACCATTGTGCGTTTCGGCATAGAACCTTTCATGGTGTAAAAATTGTTCTGGATCAGGCGTAGTTTACGAAATTCCACATTACGCTGCTTCGCGAGCGCTGTAATTTCGTTCATATAACTCGCGGCCATCCCGGTAGATAAAAACGCCAAAGGGCACGGTGCCGCATCATGGCCATTAAGGTAGGGGCCTTCATCGGATACCAACCGCCACGTACGCCCGGTTCTTGCAGATCTTACCAATGCCTCTTTTTGAAATCCGCTAAGAGACCGCACCCAAGTCCGCACCGCATCGCCCTTGCGATTTACCGGCGCATCAATAGAAACAGCATCAGCATTTTTCACTAAAAAGAAGGGGGATGTATCGGCATTGCCGATGATATTTTCACCAAGTTGAGCCACGTTTTTTCCCTTCAAATTCCGTTCCGGCATAGGGCCGATGTTGACGATTTCTTATTTGTCTTCCATCAAAGTGTGCTGCCGACCCGCAGCGGCGGCAGACACCTTTACCAAAGTAAGGCTAGCGGCCTTATCGAATTTTGGTCCACGTTTCGGTAGGACAAAAGCATGTCTTTTGTGCATCTTCTATAGGTTCACCTTACCGCCATCGACGTTGATGGTTTGACCAGTCAAGAAGTCACTATCCGGTGTGATCAAGAACATCAGCGAACCCAACAAATCCTCTGGAACCATATCACGTTTTATTGAACGGCTTGCCACAGTGGGACCGCGTGCAGGGTCGAAACCCGCATGCCCTCGGATAGACTCGGATTCGGTCAAGCCAGGTGCAATTGCATTGATCTGAATATTTTTGTCGCCCAGTTCACGACCATAGCCACGGGTCAGGGCAATCACAGCTCCTTTGGATGCGGTATAGTGGGATAGGCCCGGAGGGCCGTAATAGAACGTGCCAGATGCAATGTTCACAATCTTTCCACCACCGGCACGTATCATGGCCGGGACAACTGCTTTAGTCGCCTGATGTACGCCGCGGGCGTTGACGGTCATCACCTTGTCAAATTCATCATTGTCGATTTGCAAAAAAGGCTTTGGCTGTAGTGCTGCAAAAATTGACGCGTTGTTCACCAAAATATCCAATTTACCATATTGTCTTTCCGTTGCTTCAACGACCGCAGCTAGGTTTTCATCGCTAGTGACATCACATTTCATTCCCATAGCATTGCCACCCGCAGCTTTGATCGCCTCAACTGTAGCATCTGTGTCCAAGACATCTGTCACGACAACATTGGCTCCTTCGGACGCCATGTGTTTCGCCATAACTGCGCCAATCCCGCGCCCGGCACCAGTTATGATTGCTGTTTTTCCTTCAATCCGGCCCATAAGCCTCTCCTTGTTGTGATTGCCCAATCGCGTCTATGTTCAACGGCATTGGTTCTAAATTTCTATTCCCAGTATGCGCGCAACTTCGGGCCAACTTTTGGCGCCGTTTTCACGTAAGTCGTACGTCAGATGATCCGGCACCCAATCCAAGAAACATTTCTTGAAATTCGGCATAGCCTCGATTGCGGTGAACCAGCGTTCGACATTGGGTAACCGACCATTTTGCCACATGCCGCGCATTGACATCATGGCTAAGCGATTCACGTAAGGCGTCAACGATACATCGGCTACTGTAAATTTGTTCCCGACCAACCAATCGTTGCCGTCCAATGCCTTTTCCATCTTGTGCAAATATGTGTCATAGAGCTTCATTTTACCGGGTGCTTCAGGCGCGTCAAAGCCGTAACGAACAAAGATCTTTTTCTTCTCGTTCCAATCTGCTGTCACTGAAATTTCTGGGGTTGAGGCCAAGAATTCCTTAGCCCCATCTTCTCCCAAATTGCGTAGAACTGTATGTCGATGCGAACAAACAAAGGTGATTGCTCCGCAGGCCGGATGTAGATCTTCGTCAACAGCTTTGGTCCAATACCGGACCTGTGCACGTTCCCAAGGATCAGTTGGGTGCAGTGCATTTTCGGGCATAATCTGGTCCAAGTATTCCACAATAACAGTGGAATCCGGAATGACGAGTTCGTCGTGCACCAATGTCGGCACCACCCCTTTTGGATTCAGCTTTAGGTAGTCCGGAGAAAACTGTTCACCTTTGAGGATGTCGATATATACGCCATCCCATTCAATGCCTTTTTCGGCCATGGCAAATCGCACCTTCGCGGCACAAACTGATGACCCGTGATGATAAAGTGTAAAATTCATGTTTGGATCGTTACCCATGTCACTGTGGTCATCGCCGCGAGATCTGCATCGGTCCCTTCACGCCCTACACCTGACTCCCCGTTACCACCGAAGGGGACATGCGCCTCATCATAGACAGTTGCCCCATTAATATGCACCATACCCGCGCCAGAATTGCGAGCGTAATGCATCGCCTTTTCTAGGTTGGTTGTGTAGATCGCAGAAGATAGACCAAAGACGGTATCGTTGGCTTTTTTCAGAGCTTCCTCATAACTTTCCACTTTGTAAATTGATGTGACCGGGCCAAAGGTTTCGGTTCGACAAACGGTCATCTCTTCGCTCACTTCAGCCAGTATAGTTGGCTGACATCGGTTCGCCTCAAATTCTCCACCGCACAGGACCTTTGCCCCTTTTGCCTTGGCGTCTTCAATATGGTCTTTCACACGCTGACGCTGACGGTCAGAAATAATTGGCGCGATGATCGTATTTGGATCGCGCAGATCGCCCATCCCCATTTTACCAGCGATCATTGTGAAGCGATTCACAAATTCATCATAAATTCCGCTTTCTATATAAAAGCGACTGGAACCGATACACAGCTGTCCGCCATACATAAAGATAGATCGTGCTGCCAAAGGCATCACTTTTTCTAAGTTCGCATCGTTTAAAACGATGGTAGGACTTTTGCCGCCCAGTTCTAACGTGTTCGGCGTTTTGTTTTTAGCGCAGATTTCATGCACATGCTGACCAATCACAGATGATCCTGTGAAAGTCACAAAATCTATATCTTTACTCGATGTCAGATCATCTCCAATATCTGCGCCGTTTCCTGTCACAACGTTATAGGCACCGGCGGGAACGCCTGCGTCGCGAAAAATTTCGGCCATAAGAATCGTCAAATGAGGTGCCATTTCAGATGGCAAATGCACAACCGTGTTGCCGCAGGCCAATGCATTCGCAACAAGCCTCGTGTTCTTAATCAATGGCACATTGAAAGGTGTGATGATCGCGACGACTCCAATGGGTTCACGGATAGACATAGACATCATGCCAGGCGTATCTGACGGGATCGTTTCACCCCTCATATTTCGGCACATACCAGCGGCAGCGCGTAGCATAGCTAATCCCTTACCCAATTCAAACTTGGCTTTACCAATCGGCGAGCCAATTTCATCGATCAAACACGCCAATATTTGATCTTGCCGTTCTTCCAACAATTCCGCTGCACGCAGCAACATACGTTCACGTTGTGTAGGTGTTGTATCCTTGAAAGATGGAAATGCGTCACGCGCAGCGGAAATTGCTTTGCGCATGTCGTTGCTTGTTCCTGCGGCAGCGCGACAATACACGCTGTCGTCTAACGGGTTGTAGCTAGTAATTGTACCACCATCTTCGGCACTCACCCATTCACCACCAATAAAATGTTGAAGCGTTTGAATATCTGATGATCCGTCCATCCTTGGAATCCTTTCTGTGGTATCACCCTGCCAATGTATTCGGCAAAAAGAGTGCGATTTGTGGGAATAAAATTAGCAATCCAATCATGGCAGCCATTGCGAACCAAAACGGCCAAATACCTCGAAAAATTTGACCCATTGGCACGTTGGGGGCGATTGATTTAACAACAAAAACATTAATGCCGACTGGCGGACTGATCATACCCATTTCTAGAATGATCACGATAATAATACCGAACCAGATCAGGTCCCAGTTTAGGCCAATGGCAATTGGAATAACAACGGGGATAGTCAATACAAGCATTGCAATCCCTTCCAAAAACATGCCCAAGAAAAGATAAACCAAAATAATAATCAGTAAGATCCCAAAATCACCAATTGGCAGGGATGTCAGAATAGTCACCATTTGGGAAGGTAGTTCGGTCAAGGCCATAAAAGGGATAAAAACAAAAGCAGCAATGATGATCAGGAACACGGTAGCTGTGGTACTCAACGATTCTAAAACAATGACCTTTAGCTTTTGGGGGTTCAACCGTCCCATGGCAATAGCCACGACAAAGGTAAAGAACGCGCCGACTGAAGACGCTTCCACCGGTGTAAAGAAACCAGTGTACATCCCACCAATAGTCACCAGAACAACCAGCAGAATAGGCAAAGCTCTAAGAAGTGAACTCCATTTCTCGGCTGATGTGGCGCGTTCGCCTGATGGGCCGGATTCTGGCTTGCGCAAAACGACAAGATGAATAGCAAATATGAACAAAAGCGTTAAAACGATCCCCGGAATGACACCGGCCATAAACAATTTACCAATCGACTGTTCTGTCAACACTGCATAGATAATCATCCCACCAGATGGTGGGATCAGAAATCCAAGCGTACCGCCCGCTGCCACGGAACCAGTCGCCAAGCGATCTGAGTATTTATATCGTTTCATCTGAGGCAACGCCACACGTCCCATCGTGACGGCAGAAGCCAACGAAGACCCTGAAAGTGCCGCAAAGCCCGCGCAAGCCGCAATAGTTGCTGAAGCAAGGCCACCTCTCAAATGCCCCATCCAACGATAGGCTGCAGTGAATAAATCGCGCGACATACCTGAAGCACCCGCGACGCTGCCCATCAAGACAAACATAGGAATGACAAGAAGGTTATAGTTCGACGCTGCTTCAAATGTTTCACCGGCCAGGTTGGAATAGGCAATCTTCCAACCCCTTGCCCAGGCCTGATCAGAACCCATTCCAATGCTGATAAATTTAATGGCGTTTGCGATTATTGTGCCAGTGAACCCGATGAACAACATCGATAACGCCACCGGCATACGCAGCGCCAAGAGGACGAAAAGCGTGATAAGACCCAGAATGCCTATTGCCGTTAGACTTATCACAAACCAACCTCATTTATTGCAATATGCCGGACCTTCTCAGTCCGAGAAATTTGCCAAATATCTAACAACAAAACGAGAACATAGACGCCTACTGCAAACGACAAAACGTAATAAAATGGCTCGTATGATATCAAAAGTTGCTGTGTCGTTTCGCCAAACTTCACCGCATTTTGCCCTGCATGCCACAGCTGTCGAGCCATGATCGCTAGGATCCCTGCCCCAAGCAGCTTAACGAAAACCAACGACCATTTTGCGAACCAAGCGGACATTTTTGACTCTAAAATTTCGATCTCAATGTGTGCACCTGTTCGAGATCCAAGCCCAATGGAGAACGCAACGATGACTACCAAGCACAACAGCAAAAAATCCTCTGCCCCCATGATTGGATTGTTCATCATTTTCCGCATGATCAAAACGTTCCAAACAGAAAATAATGTCATAAACGCCAAAGCAGCGCCGCCCACCAGGATCGATACCCAAGTCAAAACAAAATCGAATTGACAAATTAATTTTGGCAAGTCGCGTTTTTGTTCCATTATCTCGCACCTAAAAAATTGGCCAAATCCAAAAAGATCTGGCCTATTAAAGTTAATTGTTCAAAGCGTTGTAGATTTCTTCGGCATTATTGATGCCATTGCTTGCGTAATCGGCAAAGATTTTTTGCAGTGCTTCTGCCGTCAATGCATCCATTTTTTTCCTCTCTTCATCGGAGATGGATACAAAATTAACATTGGCCACTTGTGGGGCATCACTTGCATTTGCTTTCATGCCGCGCATTGCGTCATTGTGGAAACTTTGCGCGCCCATCATAGATGTTTCCAGGCCGGCCATTTCATCAATGATCGCACGGTGCTCATCGGACAGACCCATATATCTCTCTTTATTCATCGCCACGAAAAAGACAGCAAAGCTAACAGGAATATTATCGATATAGTAGCTCGACACCTCACCAAAGTTCCAAGGAGGTGTCATTTGGCTGGCTGAGATTGAGGTACCATCAATCGTGCCAGTTGAAAGGCCAGAGTACATTTCTGTTACAGGCATCTGCACAGGCACGGAGCCCCAAGCTTCAAAAATTGGCGATGTCATAGCTGCAAATGGTACAATCTTCGAACCGCTTATCCCATCTAAGGTCGAAAGATCTTTGGTCGCCGCCCAGGCGTCACCAGCGACCGTGAACATGCCAAGCAACTTCACGTCTTCATATTCATCGGCGAAATATTTATCATAAACGGCATGGATCGCTTTTGTGCTGTCCAGCGACGTAGTGTGTTTGCCCGGCGGCACAATAAGAATTGATTTTGGAAACAGCGCCGGAGTATAGGTTTGCAGCCCAAATGTGATATCCGCTACACCCTCTACCACACGTTTGTATTGCTGAACGGGCCCTGCGCCCAATTGACCCGCGGGATACACCTTAATTGTTAACGATCCATCTGACCGCTTTGCCAATTCTTCACCAAACCATTTAAAGAAAAAAGAATTAATGTGGTGTTGGGGCGGAATAAACGTCGCCACTGACAATTCTTCGGCAGCCGCTTCTATAGCACTAAGCGCCAGGCCTGAAGCTAAGGCAAGTGAAAAAAACTTCTGTCTAATTTTCATGTTTGAGTTCTCCTTGTTGATCCCCACTATGGTGCAGGTGTTATGTTTGGCTTTTTCAATATTCTGATCTTTTGATGTCAGACTTTTGAGAAATCAGGACACCATTTGATGATGCCCTCTTGAAAGCTTTTCCGTGCCTCGAACGCTTTGGCCCATCGCATGATGTTGGGATATTCATGGAATGGGTATCCGCAACCAATCAAAACGAAATGCAGCGGTATCCAGGAAATATCGGCCAGGCTCATATCGTTGCCCATGATCCATTTACCGCCATCCAATGTTGTTTCCAACTTGGCGAAAACTTGATTCAATCGCGCCTCAGCACTTTTGAAAGTTTCATTGTCAAACTCACTTCTGCCTGCGTGCTTAGAATGGAATTCCTTTAATTCTTCGTTTTGTTGAAGCTCTGCATATTTAGCCTCTTCCTCAGCCGTCTTTTTGACTTTAGGGGCAATAATGGTCGCATAGACGTATGGCTTAACAGCAGGGATATGGATTGACGTCGCAAGTTCCAACCACTCCATCATTTTCGCATTATCCTTCGCACGAAGCGAAGGAGTTGGATAGGTTTCGTCCAGATAATCAATGATCTCGTTTGACTCGACGTGGACCGCGCCATCATGAACAAGCGTCGGCACTAGGCCTTTTGGGTTAATGCCAAAATACTCTTCCGAAATATTCTCCTTTTTCTTAAGGTCGACATGGTGACTTTCCCACTCCAGGCCTTTTTCAATTAACGTCATTCGCACGCGCATCGAGCAGTTTGAAATGGCACCGTGATATAAGTGTAAACCCTTTAATTTTTCGACAGACTTGTTTTTTGGTACAATTACCGCCATCAGAAGGCCCCTTATCGTTATGTTTGCGCCATGCGTTTTGACATTAAGTCGGATAAAACTGATGCCAAAACCCGTTGGATATGTGCCCATAGATCTAACGATGGGCGCTCAATATTTTTATTTGTTCAGGGCTTCATAAATTTCCTGAGCATTATCAATGCCACGATCGGCATAATCTGCGTAAATCTCAGTCATACCGTCACGGGCAGCCTGCTCCATCTTGGCACGCTCTTCACTGGAAGTTACAATCCATTTCACATTTAGCTTTCCCGCTGCAAGCATCTCGTCTTTCCATATCAGTGCCTCCTCGTCTGCCTCATGGAAGGCTTGCGCGAGCTCTCTGGAAAACGGCAGTCCCGCCACTTCATCAATAATTTTACGATGCTGTTCGCTGAGGCTGTCGTAACGTTCACGATTCATCGCATAGAATACGGGGTTAAAGGTAGCTGGCGTATTGACAATGGCATAATCAGCCACCTCATCAAGGTTCCAGGGCGGCATGATGTTGTTGATTGAAGAGATAGCACCATCAATGGTTCCAGTTGACAACGCTGTGTAATGTTCGGTCGGGTCCATTTGTACGGGAACTGCACCCATGCCTTGCATAACCGGAGTCGTCATAGCGGCCCAGGGAACAATCTTTGCGCCCTGCATGCCCTCAATAGTTGAAACATCTTTATTGGAGATAATCATTCCCCCTGCTGGGTTCGCGATTGCTAGAACTTTCACATCAGCCCACTCGTCGGCCATGTAATCTTCAAAGACAGCCCAAAGCCGCTCCGTTGAGTCTGGCCCATCTACTGCCGCGCCTGGGAGTATCGCTAGCATCGTTTTTGGAAATAATGTCGGAGTCGTAGCAGCGATACCAAAGGTGATGTCGGCAACACCTTCCACCACCCGTTTGTACTGTTGCACTGGGCCAGCACCAAGCTGACCGGCAGCATACAACTTAATTTTGAGTTCGCCATTCGAACGCTCTGTCAATTCAGTTTCGAACCAAGCCAAGGCCTTAGTGATAGTTTCATGGCTCGGCGGCACAAAGGTCGCGACGGATAATTCTTCAGCCGAAGCCGTCAGAGCCGTTAATCCAATAGCTGTTGAAACCGAAAGCGCTGCACCAATACGTTTGAAATTCATATCTTTCCCCCTTATCAAGCCGCTATCTCCAGTATTTGGGATCCCTAAATCACACTCTGAGGTTAAATTGACTGTTTTTTTGCACTTTTTTTATATAAAAGCCTATTTTGGGATCCAATGCAACTAAAAACAACAGAAGTATTACTTTTCAGGATGAGTTTACTGGCTTTGGGATCCCATAAGCATGATAAACTTATGATGGAAACGATCGATCCAGACCTTGCCGCTCGTGCTATCAGACTAAAGATCCCACGCATCAGTATTCATTTGATGGCTATATTCTATGAGGTCACTAAGGAACGCCACTCGGTGAGAGCTGCGTCACGGTGTAGCTTGAAATTACTGCGTTTTCAGAGTGACCTTTGCGAGTGGAATAGATTGTGAAACGAGGCATGGATTGAGGCAACCTTTTGGAGGTTGTGCATGCGCCTAAACCGAAGCATGGCCCTTTCGCGTCGTCGAGACGGTAGGTGTGAATTCTCCGCTCTATTGTTTGCCC
>Ga0181591_10003229_pt1 | contig 14097 bp, 7 predicted proteins | sample 071ome_33_FD_133757 | JGI IMG/M metagenome (GOLD analysis project Ga0181591, IMG submission 133757) | Coastal salt marsh microbial communities from the Groves Creek Marsh, Skidaway Island, Georgia - 071412AT metaG (megahit assembly) | ecosystem: Environmental > Aquatic > Marine > Intertidal zone...
AAGGATTTAAGAGAAGTTCAAAAACAAAGATCTAAGTCTATGGAAGATTTGTTTACTGCTAAACTTCAGGTTTTTGATATTGAAGAAGTTAAAAATTCTAAAAATAAAAAGTTAAGAGGAAAGATTAGAAAATCTAAAAACATTTATGAATTAAATGCATACACTACTATGTTACTAATGGAAGAAAATGAAATTAAATAATGGTTATTTGGTTGTAGCCTCTTATAAAGAGTTTTTTTATAAGTCCGCTATAAATTTAATTGAAAATATAAAAGAATATGATGAAAACGCAAAAGTTTGTCTAGTCACTGAAGAAAGATTTTTAGATGGTCAAGAATGGTTGGCAGACGATCTTATATTTTGTGATGATCACAAAAGAGCAAAACTTTTAGGAATGGCTAAAAGTCCTTATGATGTTACCTTTTATATTGACGCTGATTGTGAAGTTGTTCATGAAGATATTGCTAACGTTTGGGATGAGTTAAATGATAATGATCTAGTTTTTACCTGTTTGCCAGATGATCGTTCATATTGTTTTGCTGAACATGGTTTCCCCGGAGGTAAACTATGGTTATGTGGTGCAGTTTGCCTTTATGATATGAGAAAACAAATAGTAAAAGATTTTGTTTCAGATTGGTATGATTTGACAGTGAGACAATATTCTGGAGAATGGTGGCCGGTCACAGAAGACGGTACACCAGATCTATACAATTATCCAAAAACATTAAAACGTTGGGATCAATTTAGTTTATGGTGGTTAGTCAACAAAGAACCTAAGTATGAAAATTTAAAAGTAGGTATTTTCGACGATGATTCTAGATGGAATTATTATTCAAGTTATAGAGAAGGTCACAACACAAAACCAATTGTAATACGACATTATTCGGCGCTCAAATCCTCTGTAGAATCTAATTTATGAAAGACGTTCCTATTAATAATGTAGAAATTTTAAATATTTTAGATGAAATTTTATGGTTTAAAAATCCTGAAGTTGCTGCGTGTGCAAATGCGAAAAAAGATTTCTTATCTCATCGAGAAAGAATGATTAGTGACGAATATCTTCAAACACTAATGGATAAGGGTAGAAATCATGATGGTTTTCCAGAAATTGTTGGTGGTTATTCATACTCAATAGATACAGGTTCTTTTGTTCCCGGAGCAGATATAAATACTTGCGAAAAAATACTAGACAATGTTGCAAATATATCATTTAGATTACAAGAAGAACTCAGTTTAAAAAAGAACGCTCTGTTTTGTTATTATCCGCCCGGAGGTTATATTTCATGGCACAATAATGCAAACGCATCTTCATATAATTTTATTTTTACGTGGTCAGAAACAGGAAATGGATATTTTAAATATCGCAACGGTAAAACTGGAGAACTGGTAACTATACAAGATAAAAAGGGGTGGCAGTGTAAAGCAGGCTATTTTGGAGCATATATCGATCCCAAAGAATATCTTTGTTATCATTGTGCATCTACTGAATGCGACAGAATAACTGTTGCTTTTGTTCTTAACAGAGAGGAAATGTCAGTAGGAATGCAAGATATGATTATAGAAGAATTATCTTGCGAAATTTAATTGTTATAAATAAAACCATAAGTATTTTTCGGATCTACTCATGGCACATTACGAAGACCTTACTATTGATCAGGGTTCAGACGTATCTATTGAACTACGTTTAATTAATAAAGATCAAAGTAAAAAAAATTTAACAGGCTATTCGGTTAATGCGTGGTTAAAACCTAATTATGCCGCAGATTCTACTGAAAAAATACCTTTTACTGCAATAGTATCAGATCCAGATAGTGCTGGAATAGTCAATCTTTCTTTAACAAATCTTCAAACTGAATCATTAAATACCAGAAAACGTTATGTTTATGACGTAGAACTATCGTATATTAGTGAATCTGATGGTCTTGGAAATCTTACATATATCATAGAAAGAGTCCTCGAAGGTCACATTCAAGTAAATCCTTCCGTAACTAAATTAGTTTTACCTCCAACAAAATCCTAATAAGAGCCAAAAACTTATAAATAAACCATAAGTGTTTTTGGATTTTTCTCGTGTCTTATAAGGTTAAAATAGTAGAAGATAAAACTATTATCGACAAAATTATTGTCGGTGTTCCTATATCGTCTATTCAAGAATCTAAAGGTGATATTAATCTTTTGGATGGTGTAGACGCTAGTCAAAGAACTCATGGTAGTGTTTTAGTATACGATGATGACCGTGATGTATGGGTTGCACAACTTTTATTAGAGAGACAAACAATTGATGGAGGTTATTACTAATGGCACATACCTCCCACGATTCAGCACATGCTGAAATTTTAATAAGAAGAAGTGCACTTAATGGTCTTCCTGTTCAATCCGGAACAGGATTTTCTCTTCTTAGGGTCGGTGAACTTGCATATTCATTTTTAGCAGATCCGGAAGATGATGGATTTGGTAATGGTGGTGACCGTTTATATGTCGGCGTTGGTAATGAATTAACACAAACAAGACAACTTGATGGTGAAGGTGATAGTTACAATCGTCTTTACTCACAAGCAATTGCAACTATTGGTGGTAAATATTTCACCGATATGATGAATCATCAACGCGGAATCGTTGAGCCAGCATCAGCATTATTAGTAGACGATAACAAAAAATTAAATGAACTGCTTGTCGATTATCTATATTTCGATAAAGATTCTGTTTCTACTGAAGCAACAAATGATCTTGTTTTACGAGCAGGAACACAAGACGTAATAATCAACAGTCGTTTAACAGTTCAGGATTCAGCATTAGTTGAAGGTGACTTAACTGTAAATGCAGGTGGATCTCCAATAACATCAGATATTGTACTCCCTACAGCAAATCATGTAGGAAGTGGAACATATGATTCTAAAATAAAAATAGGTCCTTCTGGAAGCGAAACAAAATTAGGTAGAGGTTTTCTATCTCAATCAAATAACGGGTTAGTAATAGTTGCTGGTAGCACACCTTCTAACTTAAGTCCTTCTGAAAATAATAACTGGATGACATTGAACAATAATGCATCCGGAGGTATTAAGTTTAATGTTGAAGCCGGTGGAACTATCGGTAAATTTGAAGTTGACCTAAACGGAAAATATTCTTATTTCCATTCCGGAGAATCTAGGTTCGACAGCGTTAGACCTAATGCTGATAATACTTACGATTTGGGTGATTCAGCATTTAGATGGAAAAAGATTTGGGCGTATGCAATGGATTCTACTACGGTAGAAGGTGATTTAACGGTCACTAAAAATCTATACGTTCAAGGAGAAACAACAAACATATCTACCACAGAATTGTTAGTGGAAGACAAACAAATTATTATTGCAGACGGTACACCCTCTGCAGTATTAGCCGATGGATCTGGAATTGCCGTTGGTGATTCTGATTCGCCTTACGCTTTTATGAAATATGAAAACAATGGGGTAGATTCTGCTCAGTGGAGATTTTCACCGAAGATATTTTCAGAAACGTTAGAGTTTGAAGTAATTGATTGCGGAACATACGCATAAATATAAAGGCATACGTAGAGATTAAGCATGGCAAGTCGTAAGAAAATTTTATTACCTCGAAGTAGTGTTCCCGGTAGAGCACCTACTCTTAATGAAATCGAATTTGGTGAAATTGCCATCAATACACATGATGGTAAAGCGTATATCAAAAGAGATCAAAATGGTGAAGTGTCAATTCAAAGCATTGGTGGCGAAGAAGTTGATAATGTCTATTATGTTTCTAAATCAGGTAAACCGGGAAATGATGGAAAATCGTTAGGCAATTCATTTGCTAGTTTAGATTCTGCCGTTGCAGTTGTATACGCAAAACAAGGGTTTAAGTTTGACGAAACAACCTGTGAACGTGATTTAAATTTAATTATGGACGGTGTTCGATACGATATGGTATTGGGCACAAACTATAATGCTATTACTGCGGGTCAGTCTTATAAACGTGGTAATGCAATTAAAGTAACAGATGAGCAATTATATCAAACTCGTCGTTCGATTAATGAAGAACGACTTGGTATGATTTCTGTCCCGGAAGTTAAAAAAGATATAACATCAAAAAATAGAGTATCTTCAGCTTTTGATGAAATTATTGAAATATTAATTGGTGGTACTGCCTCACCTTTAGAATTTCCTGATCCTGTTATTGAAGCACAAACAGATGCTAATGCTGCGGCAACAGCAATTATTAATAATAAATCTACAATTCAAGATGCGGTAATAACATGGTTAAATGATCCTGCAAACAATTTTCTTAATAATTATGACACCGCAAAATGTGCTCGTGACGTAGGATTAATACTGGATGCAGTTCGAAGAGATTTACTTACTGGTTCTGATTTTTGGACCATAACTGCGGGCAATTCATATTTACGTGCAAATTCTGCTTACGTATTGAGCGATCAGAAACAAGCAACTATCGAAGCAGTTCAGTTCGCACGAGATCAGGTCAAAGCACTTCCGGGTGTGACTAGTGATGCTACGGTTGATACTTTATTCGAAAGGGTTATTGATGTTCTTGATGGAACAATTACCGTTCCTATTGGTAATAATCCTAATGGGACAATTTCTTATCCCGCATCCGTTGGTACTTATTCTGAAACGAAAGACTTGCAAAGACAAGCTATCGGTTCTGCACGATCAACTCTTATCTCTGATACTACTACATTTATTTCTACCAATTTTCCTAGCCTTGTATATGACGTTGCGGCATGTGAAAGAGATACAGGATTTTTAATTGACGGTTTGGTTGCAGATTTGACTTATAACGGAAATTCTGCATCTCGTCAGGTTGCACTCGCTTATTTTGTAGGAACAACATATCAGGGTGGTGCAGGAGAAGAAACAGCAACCGTTGCAGCATTTAATGACCTTGCAACAAGAATAAAAGCGTTAACTAATGTTTCTGATGATTCTCGTGTTGATACTTTAATTGGTATTACTACTGATGCTATCACTGCAGGAAGTATCGATGGAATTCCTGTGGAAAGTGAAATTGATACTAGTGGTTATACCACAACTGAATATGATGCGATAGAAAATAATACAATTATTATTCAAAATGATGTTATCGATTTTGTTAATGATGAAAATCCAACCAATAATTTTGATCAACATAAGTGTGAAAGAGACACAGGTTTAATTGTCGATGCTATTGCTCTCGATTTGCAAAACAACACAAATTACAATAGTATTACTGCGGGCCTTGCATATCAACGTGGTAATGCACAAAAGGTACAAAGTGATCAATTACAATATACGATAGATTCTATTAATTACCTCAGAGATCAAATTAATGCTTCCGGTATCAATTCCGACAGTCAAACATTTGTTACTGCACGTATTAAAGAAATTACAGAACTTTTAGAAGAATCTACCGAATATGGTAAAACAGACGGTGACCCTATTTTCTATACAGGGTCCGGAGCAGAAGATACAGATAAAAGAAATGCCGCGAATGCTTTGATTGCAAATAAAGTATTCATTAAGCGTAAAGTTCTCGCTTGGATTCAAGAAAATTATGATTCTCTTGAGTATGACCAAGAAAAATGTCAAAGAGATGTCGGTTACATTGTAGATGCTTTGACTCATGACATTTTGTTCGACGGTTCGTTTGCTACAGATACAAACGCTCGTTCATATTGGGTAGGAACAGATTTAAACATAGAATCAGTTAATGATTACGAAGACCTTGATGGCGTTGCAGATGTTTGGACAAATCAGTTAGGTGATGGTGAAATTGTTGCATCGGTTGCAGCATATAATCAAATGAAAACTATTATTAATGGTTATGTTACTACTCCAACCGAACAAGGAAGAGTAAATACTCTTGTCACAAGAATTACCGACTCAATCCAAGCAGCAGACGGGTCAGCAATCCCCGTTGTTCTTCCTAGTATTACGGGAGAAAGTGCAACATTTTATAATAACAGAAGTACGTTACAAGAACAGGTTGTTTTCTATGCAAATTCTGTTTTTCCGTCATTCTCTTATGATCAAACAACGTGTAGAAGAGATGTTGGATATATTCTAGATGCGTTAGTATACGATCTTAAATATGGAGGTAATAGTGCAACCTCTGGAGCCATGCGATCTTATTTCTCCATCTTTAATAACGGATATGCGGATCGTTTAGGACAGAACGAATTTAAAGCAACAATTGCTGCGTATGAACAATTAAAGTCTATTATTGCAACATATACTGTAGGAACTGATACCGGAAATATTACGAAAATTCAAAATCTTCTCGATATTATAATTCATGCCATCGAACAATCTTCAGATGGATCGAATTTTCAAATAGGTGATTTCTTTGGCGTTGGTAATAGCATATATCAATACAATTATCCTACAGGATTAGCGGTTGGGTATGACTCATTAGTTTTTCCAAACTTAGTTACTCTAGGGTTTTCGGTAACATATCCTGATGCATATTCTGCGTTTCAAGAATTTAATGTCGCAGCATCTCCAAGGTTAACCATTATTAGACAATCTTTATCGGTTGCTGAAAATCAAGGGGCAGACGCCACGATTTTCTTGAAGTCTGGCGACTACACTGTAAACAATCCAATTAAATTACCACCAAAAGTTTCTATTATCGGTGATGCTTTAAGAGCTACAACAATTCGTCCACGAAATGTAGACAGTGATATTTTTTGGGTAGATAACGGTTGTTATGTAAAAGAAATTACATTCCGTGATCATCAAAACGGTGCTGCGTGTGTTGCTTTTGATCCACGTCTTAATGAAACTACTGGACCATTTATTACACAATCACCATACGTACAAAACTGTACCTCATTGACTACTTCAGGTATAGGTATGAAGATTGACGGGTCCAAAGTTTCTGGACTTAAATCGATGGTGTTGGACGCATTCACGCAGTTTAACGCTGACGGAATCGGAGTGTTGATGAAAAACCGAGCGTATGCTCAGTTAGTATCTTGTTTTACAATTTCCACATCAACCTCGATTAAAGCAGAATCAGGTGCACAGTGTTCAATAACCAACTCCAACTCTTCATTTGGAGATTATGGTTTGGTGGCCACTGGTGGTTCACCCTCAATATATGACGGGACATTACATGCAGATTATTTGCTAAACGATGATGTCATACGAGTAAATGGTATAACCAACCAAGATCCAGCCAATTATTCATTAAATATTGGTGATTTCAAAACACCAAACTATAATGATGCAATTAAATTTGAAAACGATTCATACTATTACACAATTTTAAATGTATCAGATGAAATTACACAGGTTTGGGAAACATCGGGCAACACCGAAGAACAACAAATAATATACAACACTTCTCCGACAGATAGGGACAAAATCGGACACTCTGTCGATATGAGTCAAGACGATCTGCGTTTGATTATTGGTGCAATGGATGATGGTCCGGGCAGTGCAGAGATATGGACAAGAACTGGTACTCAGTGGTCGTTCGAAGATATTATTACACCACAAGCACCACATGGTGGATTAGACCTTGATCATCAATTCGGGTTTATCACTCGATTGTCTAAAAATGGTGACATTGCGGCAGTTTCCGCATATCAACACAAACAGACAACGGCGTCACCCTCTTCTGGTAGATATAACGGTGCGATTCATTTGTATACTAGAAGTGGATCGTCTTGGTCAGCAGATGCATTTTTTGGACTGACTGCTGTGACAGATAGAGATCGTACATTAGGTCGTTATATGGATTTATCAGACGATGGTTCGACCCTTGCTGCAACAACACAAAACGATCTTGTGCCGGCCGGCCAAGGTGCGGTTTACATTTGGCAAAGAGACAGTGCTGGTGTTCCTTGGTTAACTGATTCTTCAGATGCAATTCGTTTAACCTGTCCTAACACATCATCAACTGGATATCCTAATGTTGCATTGTCAGAGGATGGTACAGATCTACTGGCACATTGGAGTGATGTCAACCAAATATATTATTATCAACAAAACCAAGATGGTGTTTATGTGCTAAACCAATCAATTTCACCTAAGATGAATTTTAATGGAATATCACGCGACACATCTATGAAAATGAATGTTGATGCAAAATATTTTGCGTTTGGTGATAGAAACCCGATTGGCGGTTATGTTACGAACCCATTGACTGATGCAAACAATGGAGCCCCAGAAAAGTATGCACGTAAACAAAAATTAGACAATGTAACCTTCTCCGGTTCTACCTTAACAACAACTGATACTGATGCAGATTTTACTGAAGAATTTGTGGTTGGTAATGTATTTCGAGTTGAAGGTGCAACAATATCTGCGTCAAATTATACGATTGTTACGGTAAGTGCTCAGACACTTACTGTGTCAGTACCATTCATAACTTCAGGTGCACACACAGACGTTCAAATATATCGTTCAACTGTTGGTGCAGTCGAACTTTTCACTTTCGAACAAGGGAGTTGGATAACACAAGATATTATTGAAGGTCCAAAGTCGGTATCACCTTCTGTCGGTTTCGGATATGGTATCGATATCAATACCGATGGTTCAATTGTTACTGCAACAACATTGAACTCTGACACAGATTCAAGTCAGTGTTCAATATTAGAACGAGCCGCAACATCGTGGTCAATAGTCAATACCCTAGCTCCGCAATCAGGACAATTAGATGCATATCCTCTATTGCATGACGGTAACTCAGAAGGTAACTCAACGACTGTAGGTGGTTCTGGAGATTATATTGCAATCGGTTTACCAAATCGTCAAGCGACACTTGGTGATGACAATACAAGAACGGGCCAAGTGTTTGCATATTATTCAATTTTGCCCGAGACAGGATCATACAATTTAACCATTGCTCCATCCCTAAATAAAGATTTAAGCAAAGGGCAAAGAACGGATTTTCATCAAAGATCTTTGATTAGTGCTTCATCACATACGTTCGAATTCGTAGGATCTGGTACTAACATGTTTGCGGCAATTCCGCAGAACGGTGGTATACCTAAGAAAGAAAATGAAATCGTATATGATTCTGCAAATTCTGCGACACCTAATTTTGGTCTAGTATACTTTACAGCAACAGACGAATTAGGTGATTTTAGAATTGGTGGAGAATTGACGATTAACAGAGAGGCGGGAACTATTACAGGTACGACATTTGATCGATCTTTGTTTGCGGTTCTAACGCCATACATTTTAGCACTTTCAGGAGAATAAAGTGGCAACACCATTAAACTCATTTAAAACTAGAACATGGACATTACGCGATTCTGATGATGCTCAGGGTACTTTAATTTATACAACTCCTTCAGGAATTACTGGAATCATTTTGATGGCACAGGTTTCTAATGTAGGAGATTCTGCAACGGGAGCAACGTTTATCCACAGAGACGTGGGTACAGGTACAGAAACACCCTTAGTTAAAGATTTTATAATTCAACCAAATGATGCGGCAGGATTGCTAACAGGAAGATTAATTGTACAAGAAAACAATCAAATTAAAGCTTATTCTCATGGTGGTGTCACTAAAAACGATAATTTAAAATTGACATTAAGTTTTTTGGAATCCTTAAATGGTTAAAAGACTAGACACGTTAAAAGGTTTACGAAGAAGTATACCTAATGATCAGTTAGATCCTACTCGTTACGAGTTTTTATCTTTAGATCAAGCGGAACCGAATCCGGGTAGTCCAGATTCGGACAATAGTCTTTTGGCGTCTAGTGCAGATGGAACCCGAAAATTTACTCGCGATCTTAATTTAAATGCATTATCATTTAAAAATGATCAACTACCTAATTATGACAATTTTGTCGTAGATGGTACCTATGCGCTTATTTTAAACAATGATCCTAATTCTCACAATGGAAACGATAGCGTTGGTTATCGTCAACTAACTTCTGCAGCATTTTCTCCACCGACTTTACAAACGGTTACTGAAGAAGGAAATACTACAGATCAAGGGATTGACATTACTGGTAATCTAGCAGTAGGACAAACTGCGGGATTAACAATTAGTGCCGCAAATTCTTTAGAAATAACTGGTGCTTCCAATTTTACCGGCCAAGATGCTGACGTTACAATTCAAGGTGGTGCGCTGTTTCAATATAAAAACGCACCGGCGATATCTGACACTACTATTTTAACAATTGGACCCAACGACAGTGTTGGTGTCAGAGAATCATTATTTGCTTTTGTGGCTCCTTCCTTTAATCAGGTTGTTCAACGAAGTGTAACGTCAGATCCGGATGGTTTAGGATCTAATCCTACAGTTGGCGGTATTTCTTCTTATGGTATTGGCGTAGAATTTTTAAATTTAAGAGATATCCCGAAATCTAGAGCTAGTACTAATGAAAGAACCGCTCTTGTATTTACAGCTGTAGATGATTCAGTAGGATCTAGAGAACTTAGAGATTTTGCTGTTCAAGACAGTACTAACAATCCTATTACTGTTAATAGTACTTTTACAACTAATAATTTATATGTAAAAACACCAACTTCAGCAACAATGCCCAGCAACGGGACAATTCCACTTGTAGTTTGGAATTCTAGCACTTCTGGAAGTTTAATAACAAATCAGACACATGCAGACTTTGACGGAACCGGAAACAACGGTACTTATATTGGCGGTACTTCATTTCCTACGACCTCAGATGATTATTTTGTTAATGACAGTGTAACTCTTTCCGATGGTACTAAAATTGGAGTTGATGCCGTTGACGGTAATGGAGATGTTACACAATTTACAATTCTTTCGGCTGCAAACTATGTTAATCACTCTGTTTCAGATACGGTTAATCAGGTGTCGGTTGTCCGTTCAAACGGTCAGCCAGGCAGCGGGATAGGATTTAGTCTTACTTTAGGGTCAGCAAACATTGATGTCAGTGATGATGAATATGCAATTCTTGATGTCGATGTGGAAAACTTAGACACAAATTTTGAAACTTTACAGTCTGTAACTGCTCGTCAAGAACCTGGCTTGGATGTAGGCGAAACTACCAACGAAGCAATTTTTAGTGGTGAACTTCGTTTAAGAAACAACATCGTAACTGATCCTACAATTTCCAGATTAGTGCTGATAGGGGAACCTGTAGGTGGTAAAAATGATAGCGCAGTTGTAAGAAGAAGAGAGGCAACTTATTTAGCTTTTGGTGACTCGACAGATGCACTTATCACTACACACGGTCTGTTATCAAAACAAGATATTACAGTTAACGGTAAGGGTCAATTCGATTCTGTTAATGCAACAGTTGAGGGAGAGTTTGCATTAGCAAGAGTTAACAATCTTACTGCTGGAAGAGTTGTTTTTTCTTCAGATAATAAAAGACTTACTGACGATGCTGATCTTACTTTTTCCGGTGATACTTTAACGGGAACGAACATTACTGTTACTGGACAACTTAACGTAACAGGTACAACTTTATTAGATTCAGTTAGTATTGACGCTGGTGCAGCAGGAAAAGGTATTACAGTTACTAACATTGGATCATCTACTACAGCATTTTCTGCAATATTAGAAAGCGATGGAACACTGTTAACAAGAACTTTGGTTGCATCAGCCTTCGAGAATCCTGGCTTAGATGATGTTACCGCCATAGATCCCGTTACGACTGATTCGGTTACAGTAGGTGGACTTCATGTCAAAAAAGGCGGTTTCGCAGTTGACTCTGCAGCACTTTTCAAAGATTCTGTTCAGGTATTGGGTGATGTATTCTATTCAAACCCAACTGCAAGCACCTCATTAAGAGTTTTGGTTCGAGCCCCAACGGGTAGAATTGGATATCAAGATCTTACACAAGAAGCAGTTAGTGGTGAAACTTTACATACTGCAACTTCTCAGGGGCGAACGACTGACAACGGCATAGGTGTTAAAAGTCTTTCAATTTGGGATTTAAATACTTTTGCTGACAATGATGATCTCGATACGAATTTCACTAAAGTCATTGATTCCGAAAGAAACTTTTTAGTACAAGATAAAATTTTCTTTAATGACAACCATGCTGCGAATCCAATTAAAGATCCGGATCGTAACTTCATACGATTTACTGATCCTGCATTTAAAGGATATCCGGGGATCTTTGATTTTGTTTCTGATGATAGTGATGACGTATCTTCTGTAGGTAATTCTCTGCTTCGTGCTGGAGGACTTATTCTTACCGATTCAGCATTTGTTGCTGGAAATTTAACAATCACTGGTAATTTAAACGTTACTGGTACTACGACAACTATTAACTCTACACAGTTGACCGTAGCCGAAAAAACCATTGTAATTGCTGATAGTGCACTGACACATACACAGGCTGCAGGGGCAGGAATATACGTTGCAGATTCTACGTTACCTTTTGCATCTTTCATATATGATGGTTTGGGTTCTTGGGTTATAGATCGTAATTTAAAAATCGATTCTGCATTATCTGTTTCCGGATCAACTCTTTTAAATGGAGATTTTTCAACCGATTCTGGTGGTGTGACTATAACAGGGTTGACAACATTTTCTAACCCTGAATTTACCGCCTTGGTCCAAGGTCCTGCTGATTCAGTAGGTATTGCAGAATTATCGTCAGGTGCTTTCACAAATATTGATGACGTAACTTGGGAATTTGTTCTAGGAAAAGGAAGAACAACTGGAAATAAAAAACCTTATATCCAATCGGGATTTCAGGTTGATTCCGAAGGTTTACCTCTTGCTCAAGGACAAAGAACTATTATGGTTCTTAATAAGGGTAGCAGTGTTGATTCCGTAGCAAAATCTGTTATAGAAACGACTGCTTATGAACCACTGTCTAATTTTAGTTTGCAATTTGTTTCTGATAGAGGAACAGTAACCAATAAAAGAATTACGATTGCAGATCTTAATATGACTGCGCCAAAAGATTTCGATGCTACTTCAAATAATACACAACTTGCTTTGTTCTGGACCAATGGGACAGATTCGGTTGGATATCGTGATCTTGGCAATTTAGCATTTTTAGATTCTGATGGTGAGACGTTTAAATCTATTACTGAAAAAGGTAACAGAAATAACATAACCAATAAAGACATTCAAGTTAACGGATTAAGAATTGACAGTGCTCGTTCTATGTCGGGTATTACTGTCGGCATGATGTATAAATCATCTACTGACTCAGTAGGTGTTAGACAACTGTCAGATGCTGCATTTCTTGATCCCGGATTAACGGAAGTACTGCAACAAAACGATTCGACTAAACTAAAAGCTACTATCGGTGGAGGTATAATACTTCCGTTATATGGAACTGCTTCACCTAGTAATCCGAACGTAAGTGTTCCGGCTGATCCTGATTTCTACCAAATGCTCATCATCAATGATGACACTGATAGTGTGGCACGAGGTAACATTGGTACTATTGTCCAGACGGTTTCAACAGAAACGTTGCAAACTGTAACGACGAGGGGAGCAGGTCTTAACAATAGTTCGTGGGATTCTACTTCAGTAGGTGTTGATCTTTCTGGTGGATTGAAACTGAAAAACTTGACAGAATTTGCTGGTGATTCGGTTCTTATTGCAAATAGTAACACGGGAAGAGTTTATTACAGAAAACTTTCAGATGTTCTTGGAGCACAAACGTTACACAATGTAACGGAAAATGGCCCAACCACTGATAATGATATAGGAGCGAATAGCCTTTGGATTTATAATGGAGCAGGGTTTAACAACGGCGATGCTGTAACAGCAAATCATACAGAAGTTATTGATTCTGATAGAAACGCATATTTTGTCGATTTAGATGCTACTGGTCTCACCACATTAGACTCCACCACAATTAACGGAAGACTCGTTGTCGATGGCGACGATGTCTATCTGAATGGTGCACTTTTTCATGGCGAAATTTCCAACTCCGAAGCAAACTTTGGTATGGGAACAAGCACACCCACCTTTTTTAGTGGACGAGGACTGGAGATTGAACGAACAACTCCAGTGTCTTTACGTCTGGATAACACGGGTGATAATACCGTATTAGAAATTACAACTGAAAGTGGTACGGTAAATTTCAGAGGTATCAGTGCCAAACCAATGTCGTTCTTCACCAGCAATCAAGAGCGGTTAAGAATTGATGCGGATGGTGATTTAAACGTACTCAACAACCTTGATGT
>Ga0181591_10003234_pt1 | contig 14089 bp, 7 predicted proteins | sample 071ome_33_FD_133757 | JGI IMG/M metagenome (GOLD analysis project Ga0181591, IMG submission 133757) | Coastal salt marsh microbial communities from the Groves Creek Marsh, Skidaway Island, Georgia - 071412AT metaG (megahit assembly) | ecosystem: Environmental > Aquatic > Marine > Intertidal zone...
ACATGCCAGTCCCACAGGATTGGGATACAAGTTCAAGAGAAGCGGCAGTTAGAAATAATGCAGCGTCTAGTGGACAATTAAAAATTGTAACCATCACCAATAGGGGTGTTGGATTAGGAACAGCAAATAGAACTTATACAAGAGTACCTATTAGAGGTGATGGTTCTGGAGCAGAAGCGACAGTCATTATTAACAATGATTCAAAAGTTGAAAGTGTAACTATTTCTAATGGAGGATCTGGTTATACTTTTGGAACGTTAGATCTTGTTGGTGGTAATGTTCCAACAGGAACAACATCTCCAGTTTTCAACATTATTATTCCGCCACAAGGCGGTCACGGTGCAGATGTTTATAGAGAACTTGGTGCATATAATGTTCTTCTTTATTCTAGAATTGAGAATGATACGGAAAATCCAGACTTTATTACAGGAAATCAAATCGCTAGAGTTGGTATTGTAGAAAGTCCTTTAAGTTATGATTCAAATAGTATTTTAACACTTGATAAGGCAAGTGCTGTTTATGCACTTAAATTAACAGGTATTGGTTATAGTTCTGCAGTTTTCAACGCAGACACACAAATTACACAAACCATTGGCATTGGATCAACTGCTTTTGGTAGAGTAATTTCTTATGATCAAAGCACAGGTGTTTTGAAATATTGGCAAGATAGATATCATTGTGGTTTTAACACCAATGGTACACAAAACGCATCACCAACTTACGGATTTGCCTTACATAGATTTACTGCTGATACTGGAAGCGGTGGATCATTTAATATCCTTGGTGGTAGTACGACCTTAGCAATTCAAACGTCATTTGGTAGCGAAAGCAACCCGGGTATAAGTACCGTAATAAATAGTAGGACATACTATTTGGGCCAACAGTTTGTTAAGGGTGTGTCACAACCAGAAGTCCAAAAGTATTCTGGAAATATCATTTACGTTGATAATAGACCATCAATTACTCGGTCAACAAACCAAAAAGAAGATATTAAAGTCATTTTGCAATTCTAAGGAATTATGTCTCAAGAAACCAACCTCAACGTAGCTCCATATTTTGATGACTACAATCAACCAGTGATTGGTGGTAAGGATAATAACTATTATAAAGTTCTCTTTAAACCTGGATATCCAGTACAAGCTAGAGAACTGACTACTTTACAGTCAATTCTTCAAAATCAGGTTGAACAGTTTGGCAATCACTTCTTTAAAGAAGGTGCAAAGGTAATTCCAGGAAACCTTACATATATTCAAAATTTTTATGCAGTTGAGGTTGAAAGCAACTTTTTAGGCATACCAGTATCATTATATCTTGATAATTTAATTGGATTACAAATCAGAGGCGAAACTTCTGGTGTTGTAGCAATCATTAAAAAGGTCATTACTTCGGATGAGTCTGAAAGAGGAAATATTACTTTATATGTTGACTATTATCAGTCAAATCAAAATAATTTATCTTCAAGAGATTTTGAAGATGGCGAAAATTTAATCACAGATTCTAATATTTCTTTTGGAAGTACTTTTATTTCTGCAGGTGAGGGATTTGCCAGAACTATTGCTTCAGACGCAAATTCGGTTGGATCTGCTTTTGCTTTAGGTGCTGGTGTCTACTTTATTAGAGGTTATTTTGTTGATGTTGATGATGAGATTTTAATCTTAGATCAATATACAAATACTCCAAGTTACAGAATTGGTTTTGATATTGTAGAAGAAGTTATATCTGCTGATGTTGATAAAAACTTAAGTGATAATGCAAATGGATTTAATAACTATGCAGCACCCGGTGCTGATAGATTAAAAATATCTGCTATTTTATCAAAGAAACCACTGGATAATTATGATTATCCAAGTTTTATTGAATTGGCAAATGTAAAAGATGGTGTACTCAGAAAAATTAACAAAAATACTGAGTACAATCTTTTAGCAGATGAACTTGCCAGACGAACTTTTGACGAATCTGGAAATTATTATATCAAATCATTTAGCACTTTTTGCAAAGAAAGCTTGAATGATGGCAAAGGAAATAATGGCATTTATTTAGAAAATCAAAAGACATCTTCTGGGGTTTCTCCATCAGAAGATTTGATGGTTTATAAAATTGGTCCAGGAAAGGCATATGTAAAGGGATACGAAGTAGAAACTATTTCACCAGTCCTTCTAGATGCACCAAAACCAAGAACTACAAACTTAATCCAGAATCAAGCAGTTAATTTTAGTTTTGGTTCTACCCTCAACTTAAACAGATCTTCTGGTGCTCCTTCTATTGGTATTAATACCTCATCAACGATTAGTCTTAGAGATGCTAGAGTTGGTTTAAGTTCATATGCACCTGCAGGTAAGGAAATAGGTGTAGCAAGAGTCTATGATTTTGCTCTGGAGTCTGGTTCTTACGAATTAGAAAATCAAAATATTAACAGATGGGATATTTCTTTATTTGATGTTCAAACATTTGGTGACCTGAGTGTAAATGAAGCGGTTACCTTAAGCACACCAACATACATTAAAGGTGATTCTAGTGGTGCTACAGCGTTCCTCAAGCATGATGTTTCTGCTGGCGTAGCATTAACGGTATATCAAATTTCTGGCAACTTTATTAATGGCGAAAAGTTAATCTTTGATAGCACTAATGATACTAGAGTTAGTATTGGATTCAGCAATTATGGTCTTTCTGATGTAAAATCTCTTTATTCAAATGTTGGAGCATCTAAAACTTTCTCTGCAGATACTATTCAGTCAGTCTCTAGTTTGATTGGTAATGGTAACGCATCTATCTCTGCTTTCTCTGCAGGTATAGCAACCATTACAAGTCCTACAGTAGCATTCCCAGGAATTGTAACTACAGGAAATCTTATTCAATATACAAGACCCAATTTTACTGTCAAGTCTTTTGCAAAAGTTGATCAAGTATTAACAAACTCTTTAATTGTCAGTGGTATAACAACAGTAACTGGAGTTTGTGATGGTGGTATTTCGGATACTTCTATTGATGTAAATGATCTTTCTATTCTTTATACGAAACTTCAAGCAACACAGAACAACAATAGACTATTCTCACCACTACCAAAAGTAAATATTGAATCTGTCGATCTTACAAATTCTTCTTTGGTTGTTAGAAGAGAATTTGATATTACGATTACTGACAATTCAACAAATACAATAACTGCAGCAGCAAATCAAGTATTTTTACCTTTTGACGAAGAAAGATATATTTTATCAAGATCTGATGGAACTTTAGAAATTCTTACAGAAGATAAGTTCCAATTTACAAATGGTTCTACTGAACTTGTTATTAATGGATTAGGTTCAAATGATACTGGCGCTAAATTAGTAGCAACTTTAAGAAAAGAATCAGTAACTTCAAAAGTAAAAAGAAAAGCACCTATTGGTTCTTTAATTGTTGACAAATCTAAGTATGACTATTCTGGCACTGGAACCACTACAAAAAATGATGGTCTAACATTTGGAACATATCCATTTGGAACTCGTGTCCAGGACGAAAAGATTTCTTTAAATATTCCCGATGTAATTAAGATCCATGGTATTTACGAATCTGGTGATACTTCTGATCCAGTTCTTCCAAACTTAGTAGTTGGATCATTAGATGGTCCAACAGCAAAAACAGATGATTTAATTATTGGTGAAGAATTTGTTGGAACTATTAGTGGTGCAAGAGGAATATATGCTGAAAGATTAAACAGCAGCAAAGTATCATTCATTTATTTAAATAAGAATGTTTTCCAAGAAGGCGAAATCGTTAAATTTTTGGAATCTAACATTAATGGAATTGCATTCACACTAAATCAAGGTAGTAAGAATATTACTGATAATTTTACTTTCTATAATGGTCAAACAGCAACTCACTACGATTATAGTTATATTTTAAGAAAGCAAAATACCAAAGAACCTGTAAGAAAGATAAAGATTGTATATTCCAATGGTTATTATGACACTTCAGAAACTGGCGACATAACCACCGCAAATTCATATGATCTTTTTGATTATGGAAAAGATATTCAAAAAGTAAATCAGTTTAGAAATACTGATATTTTAGATGCAAGACCTAGAGTTAGTAACTTTACAGTTTCTGCTGGATCTAGATCGCCATTTGAATTTGAGGGGAGAACATTTACTAGTGGAAATCATAGCACCAACTATGTTTTAGCATCTGATGAATCTGAAACACTGTCATTTACATATTATCTCCCAAGAATTGATAGAATTTATTTGACAAAAGAGGGTATTTTCCAATTAAAGGTAGGTGAACCAGCAGATAATCCAAAACTTCCTGAAGAAGTATCTAATGGACTGAATATTGCAAATGTTGCTTTACCACCATACCTTTATGATGTTAAAGATGTAGAAGTAAGTTTTGTTGATCACAAGAGATATCAGATGAGTGATATCTTTAGACTTGAGAACAGAATTAAAAATCTTGAATATTATACAAGTCTTTCACTTCTTGAAAATAATACTGCAAACTTGTTCATTTCAGACTCTGTAGGACTGAACAGATTTAAATCAGGATTCTTAATTGACAACTTCTCCTCTGTTGGTGTTCAGGACAACACGGTTGGTGTGAAGAACAGTTTAGATCTTCAAAATGGACATCTTAGACCATCACACTACACAACTTCACTTAATCTTGAGCTGGGTTCTGATGCAATTGCTGGAATTGGAACAACAACTAATGCAAATCAAGATAAAAACTATCTGAGTAATATACTTGGAACAAATATCAGAAAAACTGGCAGCGTTTTAAGTTTGGATTATGATGATGTTCTTTGGGTAGAACAGCCATTTGCAACAAGAGTTGAAAATGTAACTCCATATCTTGTAAAAACTTGGGAAGGAACTATTGAACTTGAACCCACAGTTGATGTTTGGATTGACGTAAATCGTCTTGAACTCAGAGACGTTAGAATGGAAGGTTCTTTCCTTGGTGTTGCAGAAGCACTAAGAGCAGAAGTTACTGACCAAGCAGATGGTTCAAGATTGGGTGTAAGTCCTATTATTTGGAATTCTTGGGAAACAAATAATATTAGACAAGATCTTGGTCTTACTTTGACTGCAAGCATGTCTTCATCCTCAAGCACAACAGATCTTGGTGGAGGAAGACAAGAAACTTCTACTTCGACTAGTATCGATATTGGTGGAAGTGTAAGTCTTACAACTAACTTAGACCAAAGAAGAACTGGTGTTCAGCATACAGTCAGAGAGCAAATTGATACAGAATCTCTTGGTGACAGAATTGTAAGTAGAAATATTATCCAATTCATGCGTTCCAGAAACATTCAGTTTACTGGTAAGCGTTTGAAACCAAATACTCAGGTATATGGATTCTTTGATAGTATTGATGTTAACAATTTCTGCACACCAAAACTGTTAGAAGTTTCAATGACTTCTGGAACATTCCAGGTTGGCGAGAATATTATTGGCACAATGCCAACTGCTTCTATAGTTGATGGTTTTGATACAAGCACACTTCCATATATTTCTTTCCGTCTTGCAGTTTCAAACCATAAGTATGGTCCATATGATAGTCCTACAGATTTCTATGTACAAAATCCATATGATAGACAAAATAATGTACCAGAAAATTATTCATCAACGAGCACACTGCTGAATATTGATACATTCAGTTTGTCAAATGAAAGGCAACCAGAATTCTGGGGTTGGGCAAGAACTGGTATGATTCTTAGAGGTCAAAGCAGCGGTGCAGTCGCAACTGTTTCAAACCTCAGAATGGTAACTGATAATATTGGCACTGTAATTGGTACTTACCTTGTTCCTGATGGCAATGTTCCAGGAAATCCAGTATTTGAAACAGGAAGAAGTGTATTCAGATTAACGAATAGTTCTACAAATAGTAGAATTGGTGGTGTTATAACAACATCTGCTGAAGAAATCTTCTATTCACAAGGTGATATTGATAATACTCAAGAAGTCACTCTTTCCCTCAGAAATGCTAGGGTTGAGCATCAAGATTTTGAAGAAACAAGAACTTTAACAGCATCTTCTGTTGCAACCGCTAACGCAGGGGCAACAACTTCTTCATCTACGCAAATTACATCACAGGTAATTAACAATATTACCAATGTTACTAATGTACAACAACAACAAAGAAGAGATCCCCTTGCCCAGTCATTCTATGTTGATGATGCAACTGGTATTTTTGTAACCAAATTGAATGTATATTTCAGGACAAAAGATTCTACATTACCTGTATATTGCCAACTCAGAGAAATTAAAGTTGGTCTTCCAACACTGAAGATACTTCCATTCTCTGAAGTTGAATTGACACCAGATCAAGTTAATGTATCTGAAGATGCATCTGTTCCAACGACGATTGAATTTGATTCACCAATCTATTTGAATGGCGAAACAGAATACGCAATTGTATTGCTTTCAGATTCTACAGAATATACTGTTTGGATTTCTCGTCTTGGAGAAGCAGATGTTACCTCTGCAGCAACAGAAGCTGGTCAAATTCTTGTATCATCACAACCAATTCTTGGTTCACTCTTTAAGTCACAAAACGCTTCAAGTTGGGATGCAAGTCAGTATGAAGATCTCAAGTTTGAACTTTATCGTGCTAACTTTGTTTCTAGTGGATCGGTACAATTCTTCAATCCAACACTACCAACAAATGGCGTAGATGTATTGAGAAAAGATCCATTTGATATTGATTCAAAAACTGTCCGAATTGGAATTGGAACAACGGTTCAGGATACTTTAACAAATGGTAATACATTTATTCAGTTACAATCTGGCGCAACAGGAACTCTTGTTGGTACTGCTGGAACAGTAGCAACTTTGAGTATAACAAATGCTGGTATTGGATACACTCCAAGTGCAGGTGCTGTTACTTATAATAATCTCGTTCTTACCAATGTTACTGGAACAGGTAAGAATGGAACTGCAAATATAACCATTGATAGTGGAGTTGCAGTTGCTGCGACTGTTGCTAATGGTGGAAATGGTTATTCTGTTGGTGATTTGCTCACAGTTTCTTCTATTGGAATATCTTCTATTGGAAGAAATCTGAGATTAAGTGTTTCTACTCTGAGTGGTGTTAACGAATTGGTAATTGATGATGTTCAAGGTGACTTTACTGTTGGTGCAGGATATACACTTACTTATGTTAATAACTCTGGATTAACTACAACCCTCAATAGTGCTTATGGTGGAAATGTCACTATAACACAAACGGTTGAAGAAATTTATGATGGATTACATTTCAAGGTCAATCAAAGAAACCACGGAATGCATTCTGATGTTAATAAGGTAACAATTATTAATGCAAAATCAGATGTAACACCTACATCTCTTTCTCTTGATTATGAAGCAGCATCAACAGCAAGTATTTCTGTTGCCAGCACTTCAAACTTCACAACTTTTGAAAATGTAAGTGTTGCTAGCACAAATCCCGGTTATGTTTTGATTGGAAATGAAATTATCAAATATACTGGAGTTTCTGGAAATACTTTGACAGGTGTGACTAGAGAAGTGGATGGAACAAAAGCATTCACACATAGCAATGGTGAATTGGTTTATAAGTATGAACTTAATGGCGTTTCACTTCTGAGAATTAACAAGACACATGATTTAAATGATGCTGATATTAGTGAGCAGATTGGATTAGATTATTACTACCTGAAAACCGATATGAATTCTGGCACCGATCTTACTGATAGAACAGGTTCTGGTTCATTACCAGCACTGTTCTTTAATGAGACCAAGAAAACAGGTGGTCTTAATGTTTCCGCAACATATAATGTACCATTTGAACTTATCACTCCTTCAATTAGAACAATCAGTCCAAAATTCACAACAATTTCTGCTGCTGTAAGAACTGTAAGTGGTCAAAGTATTGATGGTACTGAAACACCCTATCTTGATAAGGGTTTCCAACCAATTTCATTAAACAACACAAATTACTTTGATTCCCCAAGAATTATTGCGTCTCAAGTGAATGAAGATGCAAGATTGACAAGTTTACCAGGTAATAAATCGTTCACAATGAATATGAACTTATTGAGTGTTGATCAAAGATTATCACCTTGCATTGATCTTACTAAGACCAACATAATCTTTACATCAAACAGAGTCAATCAACCAATCACAAACTACATTACCGATAACAGAGTAAATGGAATTGAGAATGATCCAAACTCATTCTACTATGTTTCCAAACCAATTGCATTACAAACTTCTGCAACTTCAATTAAGATTATTCTTACTGGTGCAATAAATGAACAGAATGATATTAGGGCATTCTACTCTGTTCAGAACGATGTAAGTGAATCACCAATATTTACCGCTTTCCCTGGTTATACAAACCTTTCTTCTGGACAGGTTATTGATCAATCATCTAACACAGGATCGCCTGATACATTAATACTGAAAAATTCATTCTATGATTATGTTCCAACCCCAAGATCATTTAAAGAATATGAATTTACTGTTGACAACTTACCTTCATTCAAGAACTTTAGAATTAAACTTGTTATGACTTCTACAAATCAGGCTATTGTTCCTGTAATTCAAGATCTCAGAGTTATTGCACTTGCTTGAGGTAGAAAATGAATTTAGTACCAGTTGAAGGTGAAAATCATCTCTATAGAGATACAAATACTAATGCTATTGTGAGCACAAATCAATCTGAGCACAAGATGTATCTTTCTAGAAAGAAAATTCAAGAAAATGAAAAGGATAGAATTAATAGTATAGAGTGTGAAGTTACCTCTATCAAAAATGATTTGGATGAAATTAAAACATTACTAAAAAATTTGTCAAAAGGATTATAGGTTTCAACTAAAGATAAATATTTTCTAGAGGTTATTAAGTAAATGGCGCAACCATCTTCCAGACAGGATTTGATAGATTACTGCAAGAGAAAACTGGGTGCGCCAGTTTTGGAAATTAACGTTGCAGATGAGCAAATTGACGATTTAGTTGATGATGCAATTCAATTTTTTCAAGAGAGACACTTTGATGGTGTCTCTCAAATGTACTTAAAGTATCAAGTCACTCAAGAAGATATTGATAGAGGTAGAGCACCCAACGGAGCAAATCCAACAGCAGGAATTGTTACAACAACAGCATCTGCAACAATAGCAGGTGCTGCAACAACATTTTCATACAAAGAAAACAGCAATTATTTACAAATTCCACCGTCAGTTATTGGCATTACAAAAATATTCCACTTTGATGGAACAAACACTGTAACTAATAATATGTTCAGTGTTAAGTATCAAATGTTTTTAAATGATATTTACTATTGGGGTTCAACAGAATTATTAACATATGCAATGGTCAAGACATATCTTGAGGATATTGATTTTCTATTGACAACACAAAAACAAATCAGATTTAATCAAAGAATGGATAGATTATATCTTGATATTGACTGGGGAAGTGTTAGTGTTGGTGATTATTTTGTTATTGATTGTTTCCGCGCATTAGATCCAAATGATTTTAGTCGTGTGTGGAACGATTCATTCCTAAAAATTTATTTGACTGCTCTTATTAAGCGTCAGTGGGGTCAAAACCTAATCAAATTCCAAGGAGTAAAACTTCCTGGTGGTGTTGAACTAAATGGTAGACAAATATACGATGATGCACAAAAAGAATTAGACACCATAATGGAAAGAATGTCTAATACATATGAACTTCCACCACTGGATATGATAGGTTAATCATATGTTGAATCCATTTTTCCAACAAGGTTCAAAAACAGAACAAAGTCTAATACAAGACTTAATTAATGAGCAATTAAAAATATATGGTGTAGAAGTATATTATCTTCCAAGAAAATATGTTACTAAAAAAACCATAATTAGAGAAGTAATTGAATCCAAATTTGATAATGCATACCCAATAGAAGCATATGTTGATACATATGAAGGATATAATGGTCTAGGAACTTTGATGTCAAAATTTGGCATCCAAGAAATGGATGATCTTATTTTGACAATTTCAAAAGAAAGGTTTGAAGAATATATAACCCCATTAACTAAAAGTTTAAGTAATATAGAACTTGCAAGTAGACCAAAGGAAGGGGATTTAATTTATTTTCCTTTGGGCGACAGATTATTTGAAATTAAATACGTAGAACACGAAAAACCATTTTATCAATTACAAAAAAATTATGTCTATCAGTTGACTTGCGAACTGTTTAGATATGAAGATGAGGTAATTGATACTGATGTTGCAGAAATTGATGACAATATTGTTGACCAAGGATACAATATTACACTCACGATGGTTGGTTTAGCATCAACCGCATCTGCGATAACAGGAATTGTAAATGGTGGCGTAAGATTTATAACACTAACAAATCGTGGCGATAATTATACTTCTGCACCCAGAGTTGCTATTTCCTCTGCACCTTCTGGAGGATTGACAGCAGTTGGTATTGCCACAATGATTACCGGATTGGTTGATTGTGTTGGCATCACAGACGATCAAAAAGTTCAGGGTGTTGAACTTATCAATCCAGGTTATGGATATACAGTAGCACCTGGTGTTGCTTTTATCGGTGGTGGTGGAGCAGGAGCAGCAGCAACTACACAAATCGCTGATGGTATCGTAGGTGTCGTTACTATCACTAATGGTGGTGGTGGATACACTAGTTCACCACTAGTAACCTTTAGTGGTCCTACTGGTGTGGGAACAACAGCAACAGGAACTGCTCTTATTAGTTCTGCAGGTATTGTTACTGCAATTAGAGTTATTGATGCTGGTGTTGGATACACAGTAGCACCAACGATTACAATTGGATCACCAAGCGGTCTCGGAAATACTGGAAGTTATTCATACAACGAGATAGTAACAGGTTCTGTAAGTGGAACTACAGCATATGTCAATTCTTGGAACGCCACAACAAACGTCTTAGAACTCAAGATAGTATCTGGCACATTCTTAACTGGAGAAACACTTGTTGGTTCTGCAAGTAGCGCAAGTAGATCAATATTAACAGTAAATACAGATGATATTATTGATCCATATGCAGATAATGACAATATTGAAACAGAAGCCGATGCAATATTAGATTTTAGTGAGAAGAACCCATTTGGGACGCCATAAATAATCTTACGAATTTGTTCGCTATTTTACAAATAACTTTTTCAAATGTTTGAATATTTTTACCACGAAATATTAAGAAAGACTGTAATCGCTTTTGGTACACTGTTTAATGGGATGACTATTAAACATACTGATAGCAGCGATGATGTCGTGAGCGAAATAAAGGTGCCATTGGCATATGGTCCAATGCAAAAGTTTTTGGCAAGACTTGAGCAATCACCAGATTTGAACAAACCAGTTCAAATTAGTCTTCCAAGAATGTCTTTTGAGTTTATTGGATTGAATTATGATCCAAGTAGAAAGGTAACAACAACTCAAACATTTATTACAGCAAATACTGCAAATAAAACACAGGAAAAGAAGGTATATATGCCTGTTCCTTACAATATGCAGTTTGAACTTAATATTTTAACTAAACTGAATGATGATATGCTTCAAATTGTGGAGCAAATTTTGCCATATTTTCAACCTTCATTTAATTTAAGTGTTAATCTTATTAGTGAAATCGGAGAAAAAAGAGATATTCCAATTGTCCTTGATAGCATCACAATGAATGATGACTATGAGGGAGATTTTACTACAAGAAGGGCATTAATTTACACACTTAGATTCACAGCAAAAACATATCTGTTTGGTCCAGTTTCTTCTGCAACAGCAGATATTATCAAAAAGGTTTCTGTTGGTTATCTTGCAGGAGCATCTGGTCCTGGTGCAAAGGCTGTTGGAAGAGATGTTACTTATTCTGTTGAACCTAGAGCAACTAAAAACTATGATGGAAATTATGTCACTTCAATCTCAAGTGACATAAGCGATGCAGTAACATCAATATCTGTTGATGATGCATCTTCTATTACAGAAAATACTTACATTGTAATTGATGATGAATCAATGTATGTCAGTAAAGTTACTAACAACACACTGACGGTAAAACGTGCTCAAGATGGAACTACAGCAGCATCACACGTAACCGGTGCAGGTGTTGGAACTATTACAGCAACAGATAATGCATTAATTGAAGTAGGCGATGACTTTGGATTTGATGGTGGATTTGTATGAAGATGACAAAAAACTTTGATGGTTTAAATGATACCTTTAATGTCTCTGGAGATTTAGTTCATCCAGAAGTTGAAGTGTCTATAGAAAAGAGACATGAACAGAAAGAATTTTCTACTGAAGACATAAAAAAAGATTATGAATATACAAGGGGAAATTTATATTCTCTAATAGAAAAAGGTCAAGAAGCAATTAATGGCATTCTTGAATTGGCACAAGAAAGTGAAATGCCAAGAGCGTATGAAGTTGCCGGTCAACTTATCAAGAATGTCGCAGATGCAACTGATAAGTTGATGGAACTTCAAAAGAAACTAAAGGATGTTGAAGAAGAAAACGTTGCAAAAGGTCCAACCAACGTCACAAATGCACTATTTGTTGGGTCTACCGCAGAACTTGCTAAATTAATTAAGCAGCAGTCCAAAAATGAAGACGTTTAAACAGTTTCAAGAAGAGTGGACGAATAAATATAAAAAGAGTATTGATTGCTCTAATCCAAAAGGATTTTCTCAACGCGCACATTGTGCAGCAAGAAGAAAAAGAGCAAAAGGTGAAGAAACTAAATCAAAACCAGTTGAATGAACCACCAAATTAACGAAAAAACTAAATCTGGAGATGAAGGTCTTCACGATTGGTTTAATAAGTCAAAATCCTCCGATGGTAAAAAAGGATGGGTTCAACTTGGTGGAAAATATGCAGGAAAACCCTGTGCTCGTCAACCTGGACAAACTTCTACACCAAAATGCGGAAGTTCTAAAATGAAGCGCAATCTTAGTGCTGATGAAGAAGAAAGAGCAAGAAGAAGAAAGAATAGACAAGATCCAAATCAACCACAAAAAACTGGTGGTGCAAAACCAACAAACGTTAGAACTGAAGAGATGGACATTCAAGAAGTAAAAGACAAACCAGGAAAAGGTAGCGGTAAAAAAGATGCTTGCTACAACAAGGTAAAGTCTAGATACGATGTTTGGCCAAGTGCATATGCTTCAGGAGCACTGGTTAAGTGTCGCAAGGCTGGTGCTGCTAACTGGGGAACTAAAAAGGAAGAAATGGAAATGCACGAAGAAGAAAGATATTGTCCTCTTTGTAAGAAAAGAGAGTCAAGATCCGAATGTTCCTATGGCGAAAAGGCATGGGATAAAGTTTCTGTGAAAGATGAAGAATACTCAATGGCACGTTCTGAACTGAATACTATTGTTGATGCTGTTAGAAGATTGCAAACCAAAGTAAAAAATGGTGAAGGTAATTTAGAAGCATGGGTTCAATCTAAAATTACAAAGGCAGCAGATTACATTGATACTGCAGCAGATTATGTTGCTGGTGGTGAAATGGATGAAGCATGTTGGGATGGATATAAGCAAGTTGGAATGAAAAAGAAAGGCAAAAAATTGGTTCCAAACTGTGTCCCAGAAGAAACTATTGAAGATGCGAATAATAACACGTTTGCAGAAGTAGTTGATCTGATTGAACCAGAACCAATTAAAGGATTTAAATCCCAAATTGAAGAAGTAACACGTATTCCATCAAAAACTGGAAATATCATTTTAACAACCTTCGTTTGGAGGGGAAAATACTATGGTATGAAACTATTTTTCCCACAAATCTCAAAACCAAATAGAAGTGAAGTACAGGATCAAATTAATAAAGTTTATCCTGGCGCAAAAGTTCAAACATTCTATGTTTCTGACATCAAACCAGGCGAACAGTTTTTGCAGGTAAGTGAAGATTGGCAGTCAGTGAATCGCAAAGATAAGACCGATGGTTTAAGTCAAAAAGCAGTTGATGCATATCGTCGCGAGAACCCAGGTTCAAAACTTCAAACTGCAGTAACGGAAAAAAAACCAACTGGAAAAAGAGCAGCACGTCGTAAGTCTTTCTGTAGCAGAATGAAAGGTATGAAAAAAAGATTGACCTCTGCTGAAACTGCAAGAGATCCAGATTCAAGAATCAAC
>Ga0181591_10003235_pt1 | contig 14089 bp, 17 predicted proteins | sample 071ome_33_FD_133757 | JGI IMG/M metagenome (GOLD analysis project Ga0181591, IMG submission 133757) | Coastal salt marsh microbial communities from the Groves Creek Marsh, Skidaway Island, Georgia - 071412AT metaG (megahit assembly) | ecosystem: Environmental > Aquatic > Marine > Intertidal...
CCTTCTATCTGATAGGGAATGCCAACCTTGTAATGAGGGTTGGCAATAACGGTATTTTGTTCAGCCTCTACTGCTTCTTTCTTGTTAACGCGCTTTTTGGCTAGATCGATGGCCAGTTCAGCGGTGGTGCACGCCCCCAACAGGCCAAATACCCCCACCAGGATAAAGGCACGGATAGAGAGGAAAAATCTGTTCATGAATCTCTGCTTACTTCCTGCTAAACCGAAAATTTCATTCTGAATTATCATCTATTTTCCAGAACAGATACTATTACACCGCCTTTAGCTGGCTACCGCGCGCATTTTATTCTGCCTGCTCTATCATATCGGCCAACCGCCCAACCGCAATAGCAAAATAGTTTGACCGATTCCATTTCAGAATATTGTCATAATTGGCATAGGCCAGATAGGCCTTCCCATCCCCGCGTGAAGGTACAACAAGGCGCGAGGTCAAATTGCGCGTTGGCAAGGGTCCGCCATTTGCATTCAGCACACCCAGAGCCCGCCATTCTTCCATATTTTTACGGCTTTTTGCCTCGGAAAGGCTGGTGCCATCCAGCCCGTCTGGCAAGCGTACCTGCCGCCCCCATGTCATATCATCGCGCCAGCCAACTGAACCCAGATAATTGGCAATAGAGGCAAACACATCATGCTGGGTTGTCCAGATGTCGCGCCGCCCATCGCCATTATAATCATAGGCATAATTCAAAAAACTGGACGGCATGAACTGGCTTTGCCCCATTGCCCCTGCCCATGATCCTTTCATATCCGCAGCGCTAATATGTCCTTCTTCTATAATTTGCAGGGCATTTAGTAACTCTTTGCGGAAATAGGCCGAACGCCGCCCGTCATAGGCCAGTGTGGACAAAGCCGCGATCACTGAAAACCCGCCAGTATGCTGGCCAAAATTGGTTTCAATGCCCCATAAGGCCACAATAAAGCGAGGCTGTACGCCAAATTTTTCAGAAACTTCTTTCAGGATGCCGCGATGTTCTTCGAGTTTCTCACGGGCTTTTTTCACCCGTGTTGCCGAGACAACCTTATTCAGATAGGTCTCCAGCGTTAGGGTAAATTCCGGCTGGCTGCGATCCAGCTCCAGGACCCGTTCAATCGGCGCAATGCCGGCAAAGGCGGTATCAAATGTCTTTGCAGATATCCCCTTGTTCAATGCCTCTGTGCGCAACTGTGACTGCCAGTCAGAAAAGCTGACATGATTATCTGCACTGGCTGACAGGGGCATAGCCACTACAGCCAGCATCAGCGCGTAGCCTGCCGTGATGTGCCGCAAAATCGACAGGGTGCGATGAAAAGAAAAAAATGGTGATGTGAACATCAGCTTGCCCCCTTTTTTGCGCGGCGATTTACACAAGATAATTCAGACGCGTTCAGCCTATCCCTGACAATCCGATAGAGCAACAGCCAATCGCCGGAAAAGCCTAAATTATCCGTCGAAAAATTTTTATACAAACGCCAAAGAACAAAAAGCCAACTTCCTCGTTGACAGGGCGGTAAGGATATTTTAATCACAATTCTGCAATATCGCTATGATGCCCGCATCAAGACGGAGAGGTGGCAGAGCGGTTGAATGCACCGGTCTTGAAAACCGGCATGGGTGAAAGCCCATCGTGGGTTCGAATCCCACCCTCTCCGCCATTTTTTTCCCGTTTTTGAAGCTATGTCTGGATTACAGCCAATCGCTTACTTTTTTATGATCCATTAAATGTTCTATTTTCGGGCATAAACAGAAATCATTTTGCTGATGGAAGCATTATGCTAAGTATTTAGTATTTTATTATTTTATTATTACCGCCCTTTATCCCCTGGCGTGGGAAAAGAATGACCTGCCAATGAAATTCATCAAAAGCACCCTGCCCGAAAATGAAACCATCGAGATGGAAATCGCCTTTCACTGGACGCATATTCTGACCGCCTGGCTGGCGCTGATTTTTCTGAGCTGGCTGATTGTGGGCATTTTTATCTTTATTTCCATGTATATCGAAAAATGGACAACCGAAAGAGCCCTGACCAATAAAAGGCTGGTAATCAAACGCGGCCTGATAAGCCGGCGAACCGAAGAGATGAGCTTTAACCGCATTGAAGAGGTAAATCTTAACCAGTCTATCCTGCAACGCCTTTTGGGGTCGGGGAATATCCGGGTAACCGGCACTGGTTCAGGCGAAGTTATCATGAAAAATATTGATGACCCTCTGGCGGTACAAAAAAAACTCAATGAAGTACGCCAATATCTCTAGCCTGAACACGACCCAAAAAAATAATACCGGAATAGATAGAAATTGTAAGCAAGGGTTAACGGGATGCAGGACACGATATTCGAGATGCTCTTGCTGCCGGGAGTGAGCATTGAAATAACCTTGCTGATTTTGCTGGTCTTTTTTGTTGCAGGCATTGTCAAAGGTTTTTTAGGGATTGGTTTGCCGGCGGCGGCGATGGCATTTTTAACGCTGATTATCGCACCCAAAACCGCTATTTCCCTGATGTTATTGCCGATTATCTTTACCAATCTGATGCAATATCTTCGCGCGCCTGAACCGCGCCAGACAGCGATAGAATATCGCTATTTTGCGCTGGCTATCATGATTAGTATTTTTGTCACCTCTTTATTTATCAATAGCTATCCGACCGGTTTGCTGACCGCCTCTATCGGGGCGGCTATGGTAGCGTTTTCGGTTAATCTGCTTTTCGGCATTACCCTTCCGGTAAGCGGCCATATTGGCTGGCAAGTCGGGGTGGGGCTATTTTCCGGCATATTGGGAGGCCTCAGCTCTATCTGGTCGCCGCCTGTTGCCATGTATCTTCTGGCGCGAAATGTATCCAGAGAAAAATTTATCAGCGCGACAGGGTTTCTGTTTCTGGCAGGCTGTTTTCCACTGGCAGCCGGGCTGGTGATTTCTGGCCTGGTAACCACAGAAACGCTGATACATTCGCTTCTTGGTCTGGCCGCTGTTTTGGCTGGTTTTCGCGTCGGCGAAATGCTGCGGGGTTTTGTCTCGCAAGCCCTGTTTCGAAAAATGGTACTGATAGCCTTTTTGATAATGGGATTACGCCTTATCGCCACCGGAATTTTATAAAACAGGCGCCCACTGGCCAGCTGACACCCCTTTTTATCGCCGAAGAAAACCGCACTTTACTGGTGGGTCGGTGTCCATTTATCCAGAGCTTCCAGAAATTTGTCCTTTTCCCCGTCATGCATGGCGATATTATTTTTCTGATAAGGAAAATTGCCGGCCACAACCTCTTTATGGAATTGCCCTAGAGCTGCAACACGCTCTTCATGGATTTGTTTGTGCAAACGCCCGACATTGCCAAAGGCATGGGCGTGTTTGGGCGGCCTGTCCTCTTCGCTTGCCTCGCCGCACACATCTGCCACAAAGGACATTATTACATCCCCTGCCATGCCCGATCCCAGAGAAAACGTGACAATAGATGTTTTTTTGTTTACCGCTTCCAGCACTTCTTCGGCAATACATTCTGCCTCAACCGCTATCACGCCCGCATCTTCCATTCTTTTCAGCGTTTGAAAGATTTTCATCGCTTCATCCGCATCACGCCCCCATCCGCGCAAGCCGCCGCAATAATGGCTAAAGGTCGGTATCAATCCAATATGGCTCTGTACAGGTATACCCTCGCGCGTCATTTTTTCAACCGCATCCAGCGAGCGCAAGGTATAATACATATCAGCCCCGCGGCGCATCGCCTCAAAAGCATCTGCCATCAGCTCTTCATTTGAGCCGAATTGCGCCCATTTTGACCCTACCCGGCAAAAATGGGTCGGGGCAATCGCCCGCACATCATCAATTTGATCCATTCCGCACACAAACAGGTCTATTCCGGCTTCCTTACAAGCACGGATTTCATCGGCCGTATGCGGATTGGCCATAGACAGCTTTTGACCGGTTACTTTCAGATTTTGAAGGTCAGCAATGGTATAATTGCGAAGGGCAGGTTTGCGGGCAAATTCATAAATGCGTTTCATGGTGTGACTGTTCCTCTCTTTTTCCAGAGCTAATGACTAGCTAAATTATTAATCTTTATTTTTAGGTATGGAACAAGAAAAATGCAGAACAAATCCCTAGCCGTATCCATCACAGGCGAAAAAACCTTTAAAAATTTTCAGGAGGTTTTTAATCTTTGGCGTAGCTGTGTGGGTGTGCCGATATCATAATTTTCCTGTTGCACCCGCGCGGCCATCTTTTCGACCAGCCTGACATTGCCGATATCAGAATAAAATATCGCATCTTCCAGACCTGTTCGCAGATGACCACCCATTGACATGCATAAAGGAATAACCCTGTCCAGATTTACCTGCAAGCCGGCAATCATCCACAAGGTGTTTGGTACAATCCCGTCCAGCATCGATTTATAGGCACGCAAATAGCTCTCTTCTGCCGGAAAGCCGAATGAAAATTTATCGGAAAACATAAGGCGGTAAACAGGCTCTGGGCATCCTCGCACATCTTTGGACAGCATCGCGCCCAGCCGCAGAAAACCCGGCTCATAAATAGCAAAGCTCGGCACAAAATTATAGTGCGCGGCCAGTTCCAGCCCATATCGTATTTCCGGCGTGCTATTGATATATAAAAAATCAACGCCCCCGTCCGGATCTTCACCCCTGCCCCCGTCCAGTTCGGTGATTTGGGTTGTGCCCGGGTCAATAACTGACCATTCCAAAAGTCTGGCCTTTGCCAGCGCCTCAACCGCCGCAAAGCGCATTTCAGGCAGGAAATGCTGACCCGTATCACCAAAGCCGGACAAGGGCAAAGTCGGATAGACAATCACATCCTGAAATTCTCTTATCCCCTCAATGACGCGGCGATAGCTATCTGCATCTTCAAATTGTTTGCCTGTATCGGGGTTATAGACATGGATATGGATAACCGCTGCCCCGGCTCTGGCACAGTCAATGCCTTCGGCAATCAGCGCATCAACGCTCACCGGCATTAAGGGCTGGTGCGATTTTGACCAGGGGCCGTTCAAGGCCGCTTCGATAAAAACAGGGTCTTTCATACCCTCATCAAACCATGAAGTTTTCTTCCTGCCAAGCAGGCAAGTTAGGGCTTGGCAAAAGGTTCAGGCTCTGAAAAACTGTATGGATAAAATTTGACGGCAAACCCTTTAAAAAACATCAAAGAGAAATGAAAAAATGTTAGTGGATATTCGAACCTATCGTTGCCGGCCTGGCACCATCAACGCCCATCTTGCCTTGTATGAAGAATTCGGCAAATCCCCGCAATATCGCTGTCTGGGTGAGCCTTTGGCGTTTTTGCGGGGCGAGACAGGCGATCCGAATGAATTTGTTCATATCTGGGTCTATGAAAATGCAGGCGACAGAGAAGCTAAAAGAGCGGTTTTATGGTCGGATGCGGAATGGCTGGCCTATACCAGAAAAAGTGCCGAGCTGGGCGCGCTGGAAAGCCAGAAAAACAAGCTGATGGTATCGACAAAATTTTGCCCGCTTCTGGTCAAAGACTAGCCCTCGCAAAGATTTGCAAAGGCCAAAATGATCGCCAGCAGATAAAATAAAAAAGGAAGGCAAAAAATGCTCTACACCATTATCAAGATTTTGATCATTGCTCTGCTGGCTCTATTTGCCTATGTGGGCGTCACTACCCTGTCAGAGGCGCAGGCGATGGCATTAATGCCGCCAGCCCTGATGATGGCATGATTTTTTATCTAACCAAATTATTACTGACATCGGCTGTTATTGTGCTGGTCAGCGAAGTGGTAAAACGCAGCGATAAATTCGGGGCGTTAATCGCTGCCCTGCCCCTGACCACCTTGCTGATTATTTGCTGGATGTATGCCGAAAACCAGCCAGATAAAAAAATAGCCTACCATATGGTGCTGACCTTTTATTTTGTGCTGCCGACCTTGCCGATGTTTTTACTTTTTCCCTATCTGATCGGAAAATTCGGGTTTGTCGGGGCATTGGCAGCTGGAATTTTATTATCTATTGCCCTGCTTTATTTGTTTAATTTAGGATATCAGAAATTCGGGTTTCATATTCTGTAGTACCATAATATAGGAGATGAAAAATGCGGATATGCCTGGTTGTTTGCCTGTTTGCCAGCCTTTCTTTTAACGCCATTGCCCAGCAATGGAGCGTTGGCCTGTTTTGCGAATCTGTTTTTCCTGACAAAAGGCTGAATAATTTTTTCCTGATCGATAGCAAAAAAGAACAATTGCGGGTCGCCTCTTTTAACGAAGACAAGGTCAGCTTTGTCATGCCAGCTATCAAGCTGGAAAAAACACCTGATGAGCTGGTCAACCGAAAGTCCGGGCTGACCCTGAACCGCAAAACGCTGGAAATGAAATGGCGCAATCGCAAAAGCGCCTGCCAAATCAAGACAGTCGCAGAACTGGAACAGCTGGCGCAAGAGCATTTAAATTACCTGCTCAAAGATAACCAGCTTTAGCTGCCTGCCCCTTTTGAAAAGGCGTTATATTGGCGGTTTTTTATATTCGCTAGAGCGGTTGCAGACCCAATGTGCGGCGAAAGCGGTTTTTAATTTCCACCCCGTCCACAACCGGCAAGCTGCGCTCGGGGCTTGCGGCTGCCACTTTGATTGAGGCAAAAATCGCCCCGCCTTTGCCTGATTGCTGGGCAGTAATCGCCTCAATCAGCTTGTCCAGCTCTGCCTCATTCGTAACCGACATCGCAACGGGCAGGCCGGACGCGCTGGCAATACCAGGCAAATCCACGCCAAATTGTGTATGGCTGGCTTGCATACCTGTTTCGCCATAATGACCATTATCCAGCACAATAATAGACAGGTTTTTTGGCTGTTGTACGCCTATGGTAGCGAGTGCCCCAATCCCCATTAGCATCTCGCCATCACCTGTCAGAACGATTATATGTTTATCCGGCTGAGCCATCGCCACGCCCAGCCCGGTCATGGCCGCACCGCCCATCGCCCCCCAAAGATAAAAATTGCGATCATCATCGCCTGCGGCGTGTAAATCATAGCTGGATGATCCGAGCCCAGTGACCATCAGCGCGTCACCGCGCTTTTGATTTATTCTTGATACAACCTCACGTCTTTGCAACATTACCATTCCTTTCTGCCGACCAGCTGCTGCGATAGCAGAACAGCTACCTGCTGATCGCTGGAATAGGCGGCATATAGCGCGGCATCAATTGTTTTTACCAGCTTGTCTTCTTCGGTGACGATATGCACCGATAACCCCATCGCACGAAGCACATCTGCAGTGGCCCGTCCCATCGGCACTTGCCAGGAATTAAATTCGCCAAACTCACCGCGCATGGTCACTAATGTCACAAAGGGAAACCGGCAATTGGACAGCATGGACAGCATATTTACCGTATTACCAACGCCGCTGGATTGCATCAGCAAGACAGATTTTTTGCCTCCCAGCCAATGACCGGATGCAAGAGCAACCCCCTCTTCTTCGGTGGTCAGGACAACTGGCTGCATATCATTATCCGCCTGCGCCAGCGCTATCAGGTCCGCATGACCCGCATCCGGAACAAAGGGCAGAAAACTGACATCATGACGTTTTAAAAGGGCAAATAAATCTGCCCCCCAGCTATTTTTCGGGTTATTTTTTGGGGCGGTTACCTGTGACATAAATTTAATCCCCCTCCTTTGATATAATCTCAGCAAAGCATAATCTGCCAGCACTGCCAAGCCGCTTTTATACAAGAAAACTATTTTTCATTTCAGACGATTTTTCAGCTGCTTAGCTGGCAAGAAATGCGTCCCAATGCACCAAAATCAGCCTCTATCTGATCGCCGGGTAAAATCGTCATTGGCAGGGTGGCTGTGCCGGTTGTCACAAACTCGCCCGCCCGTAACGGGATATTTTGGGCAGATAGCTCATTGACAAGCCAGGTCAGCGCAATTGTCGGGCAATCCAGCACATTACCGCCTGACCCTGTATATTCTGCGCGCAATTGCCCATCAGAGCCAGTTACCCTGCCTATAACCGGATGGGTGGATAATGTCATATCGCACCAGATATCAGATACCGCCTCGCCCATCATAAATTTATAACCGCACGCATTATCTGCAATAAGCTGGCCTTCACCTGCGGCTACAAAATCGGCAAAACGCGAATCTGGAAATTCCAGCCCCAAATGCAGGCTGGCCACCCCTGCCATCACCTCTGCTGTTTCATAAAGGTTGGGACGGGGCAATAAATCTGTTTTCATGCAAAAGACAAATTCAGCCTCGGCAACGCGCATCCGATTTGCCCCGAAAGGCACAGGCTGGCCGGGATTTACCATCATATCTTCCACTATGCGCCCGGCAATCGGCCCGTTAAGGCCAATATGTTTCTGGCCAGCGATACTGGTGGCGGCAATTTTCCACCCCTGCCTTTGGCTCTCCATAGCCATTTCCAGACAGGCCTGTATCTGATAGCCTTCTGCGCGGTTTTGCGGGCGCAAATTATCTGCCAGATTATCCAGAATACTGCCATTACGCAGATGCTGATAAATAATGGATGCTGCCGCGCTGACTGCTGTATCGTCCATCTGATTTTTTCCTATCGCCCATCATTGACATAAGTTTTAAAAGTGTGAAACAGGCTTTATTCAGGTGCAAGGCTAAAAACAAACAAGACAGAGCCAGCTCAGATTTGCTAGCATTATCCAACAAAGCCACCCCCCGCTTGCACGTAACAGGGCAAAAAAATGGCAATAATTTATATTGATGCAGATGCCTGCCCGGTAAAGGCAGAGGCAGAACAGGTAGCCAGCCGTCATCAATGCCCGCTTGTACTGGTCAGTAATGGCGGTATTCGGCCGTCACAAAATCCGCTGGTGCGGCTGGTAGTGGTCGCCAGCGGGCCAGATGAAGCCGATAAATATATCGCCGCTCAGGTAGAAAAAAACGATATTGTGATCACCAATGATATTGTGCTGGCAGCAAAGGTTCTGGATAAGGATGCTTCTTGCCTGCGCCATAATGGCGATATTTTTACCAAACAGAATATTGGCCTGCAGCTGGCCAAACGCGATTTGATGGCAGACAGACGCGCTGCTGACCCGTTTTTTATCGAAAAAAATCGGGGCGGGCATAAAAGTTTTTCCAAACGCGATCGCTCGGAATTTCTGAATAAGCTGGAACTTCTGATCCGAAAATCACAGCATGGAAAAGAAAATGGAGAAAGATAGGTGGAAAATTTTGGCGATATTCTTGTATGGCTGGGGCTGGGCGGGGTGATTCTGGGTTTGGTGTTAAAGGCTGTTTTCAAGAAAAAGCCGCCAAATGCCGAGTAAGGCAACAGCTTTTCTGCGATTGCCTGGCAGGCCTATTTTTGCCGGTGATAGGCCATAGCTATTTCTGCTGCCAGCCGAGCATTGTTCAAAACCAGCGCTTTATTGGCAGCCAAACTGCGTCCGGATGTATCTGTGCGGATATAGTCTAGCAAAAAAGGCGTCACGGCCTTTCCTCTTACGCCCTTCTGTTCTGCCTGTTGCAAGGCAGCATTAATAGCCGCCTTCAATTCTGCGGCCGGAATTTCTGCCGAGGCAGGAACAGGGTTAGCGACCAGCACGCCGCCTTCCAGCCCGGCTTGCCATTTTTGATGCAGCAGGCTGGCAATATCACCTGGCCTATCCAGACGTAAAGGCACCTCCACCCCTGAGCCATTTCGAGACCAAAAGGCAGGAATCTCATCACATTGATAGCCTATCACCGGCACGCCCGAGGTTTCCAGCACCTCCATTGTTAACCCGATATCCAGAATAGCCTTTGGCCCGGCACACACCACACACATATTGGTGCGCGCCAGCTCCGGCAAATCAGCAGATATATCAAAGCTGGTTTCTGCCCCGCGATGCACCCCGCCTATACCGCCGGTCGCAAAGACAGATATGCCCGCCCTTTGTGCCAGCAACATGGTCGCCGCCACAGTGGTTGCCCCATTTCCGCCACTGGCCAGAAGATGGGGAATATCGCGGCGACTGGCTTTTTCTATCCGGCTATTCGGGTCAGCGAGCATGACCAGCGCCTCTTTATTCAGCCCTATATGTACCTCGCCGCCCAAAATGGCGATGGTAGCGGGTATCGCGCCGGTATCGCGTACCGCCTCTTCCAGAGATTTTGCAACCTCCAGATTATCAGGATAGGGCAGACCATGCGATATAATGGTGCTTTCTAGCGCAACAATAGGCTGGTTGTTTTTGGCCGCGCCCTCAACTTCACTATTAAATTTAAGTTTCATTTCTATATTTCTGATTTAATTATTTAATAATTTTTTAATATCCTGATTTACCGCCCCTTCACAGGCCAGGGTCAGTGCGGCCAGATCGCGGGCGAAATATCCAGCCTTGCGGCTATCCATGCCTGTTTCTATCCCATAGATATATCCGGCAAGCAACCCGTCCCCTGCGCCAGAGCTGTTAGATATTTCCCCTGTTTGAGCAGGTTTAATCCAGAGCCTGTCTTGCGCCGTATTGGCCAGCATAAACCCTTCTGCCCCCAGCGATAGCAGTATTGTGCCAGCCCCCTTTTCCTGCAAGGCATCACATAAGGCATCGGGGGGCGCATCCTCTGGCAGAGCTGTCAGGCTGGCGGCTTCTGCAGCTGTGCATTTTACTATATCTATCGCGGGCAAAATCCCGGCAAAGCGGATTGCTTTTGATGTTGAAACCATATCGGCTGCCAGCAGGGCATTACCTTTATGTTCGGCTAAATAATGAAGGGCTTTTGCGTCAAGATTGCCATCCACCACAAGGGTTTTCGCCTGGTGCAAGACAGCCAGATGGCGCGAGAGAAAGGCAACATCGATTTCTGTAACACAGCGCATCTGATTAACCGCATATATCATCTGGCCATCTGCGGCAAACAGGCCAAGATAGATATCATTTGCGATAGCCGACTGTTTAGAGAGGCTGATATCCACATTCACATCCTGCAAAGAGGCGGTAAGAAGGCTGGTATATTCATCCTGTCCAAAACAGCCAATAAAGCCCACTTTCAGGCCAAGCCGGCCTAGATTTTCAGCAATATTTCGGGCTACCCCGCCGGCATGGATATGCACAGCTCCGGGATAGGAATCAGCCAGAGATGCGGCAACCCGTTTAGCACTATCTGCCCGGCCGTAGATATCAATATTTACCCCGCCAATCACCAGAATGGATGCCGGGCTGGATATGTCTTTATTGCTGTCAGACAAGGCCGCGCGCCGATAAATTGCGCATTAAATCGGCCAGACCAAATGTCCATGGCTGGCAATCGGCCGATAGCTTCATCTGATTATGTAACAGGCCGATATCGGCACTGGAAATGCTTACCCTGTCGCCTGTTTTATGGGTAAAGCCCTCGCCCTTAACGCCTCTATCCTTGGTAGGGGCAAACATTGTGCCTAAAAATAGCATAAAACCATCTGGATATTGGTGGTTTGCGTTGATGGTTTGGGCTACCAAATCGGTAGGATCGCGGCTGATTTCACGCATCAGGCTTTCACCTTCCAGCTCAAACCCGTCCTCACCTATAATCTCCAGCCGTAACTCTGCCCCTCTTACCCTGTCCAGACCAAAATCGGCATCAAACAGCCGAATAAAAGGCCCGATAACACAAGAGGCGTTATTATCCTTGGCCTTGCCCAGCAACAAGGCAGAACGCCCCTCTATATCGCGCAAATTCACATCATTACCGAGGGTTACACCTTTTATCTGCCCCCGGCTATTCACCGCCAGCACAATTTCCGGCTCGGGGTTGTTCCAGCTGGACGCAGGATGCAGACCCGCACAGGCTCCCCACCCTATTGCTGACAAAGGCTGGGCTTTGGTGAAAACCTCTGCATCAGGCCCGATACCCACTTCCAGATATTGTGACCACATATTTTCAGCTATCAGCGCCTCTTTTACCTTCTGGGCAGCCGCAGAGCCAGCTTCCAGATCAGATAGCCTTGTGCCAATAATCGCCTGACAACGTTTTCGAATAGCTTCTGCTCTGGCCGGATCGCCTGCAGCCTGCTCCTCAATGACCCGCTCTATCATCGAGCTGGCAAAAGTGACCCCGCAGGCCTTAACAGCTTGCAGATCGCACGGGGGAAGAAAATGGATTTGCTGTTTGTCCGCATCGCCTTCCAGGCTATTTGCCATCAGCGCATCCAGAGAAATCAGCTTTTCTGCCTTGCCCAGCCTTGCCGAAACATATCCGGTGCAATCTTCCAGCTCCAGCAAATCGCGCATGGTGGGGATATCGATGCTGGTCAGATCATAAATATCACCATCCCGAACAGCAACCAGACAAGGGCCTAGATGTTGCGGATGCCAAATACGCCCGACCAGCATCGCTTTTTGTGCATCTTTGGGTAGAATTTGCATGGATTTGCCCCTTATCTATTTACAGAACTGAAAACAGTATAATCTTCCCTGCCAAGCATAACCGAAGCATGGAAATAACAGCAATTTTTTTCTCATAGACCCTTTAGCGGGTAAGACCATCCATCTCATCGCGCAAACGAAACAGAGTTGCATTTGATGGCTCTATGATCATCTCGCGCGTAATCAGGCTACCGACTGGCACATCACAGGCCAACTGCTGGCCGGCTGCCATATAATAGGGCAATGGCGCGTCCTTGTTGGCAGGCGTGGCTTTTCGCAAAAGCGGCTCCAGCCCGTCTACCTCGTGATGATGATGGTCGGTAATTGCCAGAACCTCGCCTTTTTTCCAGGCTCTGGTTGTTCGGGCATGCAGATCAACATGGTGGACAAGTTCGGTTGCACCAGATGGCTTGCCCAGCAAAACAGTGGATAACAGGGAAACAGGCGCTTCCACCCCCAGTAAATGAGACGGGTTATATAATAGGGCAGCCTTGCCATCCCGGCTCATCGGTATCCCCTTCTCGCCTAGAATCTTCCAGCTTTCTGTGCCAACACAATCCACCACTACATATACCCCGCCAGCAAAGCTCTGCTCATCTGCCCGGCGCAGACAGTTAAAGACATCGACCTTTCCTTTGGCGCTCAAAATGCCGCCTCTATCTTGCGGGATAAAAAGATCAGCTACCTCTCTTACCCGTGCATGAGGCGCATGAAAGGTTTCTGCATCTGGCAACAACCCTGTATGGTTACAGACAATGCCCATTTCACATAAATCAGGTACAGTGCGTTGCGGAAAACCTGCCAGCATTTCTGCACGGGCGGCCAAACAGGCTTGCATATCTCCGCCCATTGCCCAGATATCCCGAAAGCCGGGCAGATGTTTTTCGTGTCCGCGCCAGCTCACCACATCCCTATCCGGGTGATAGATGAAGTCATATTCACTGGATTTGCCAGCTGCCAGAGCATCCAGCCCCAGCAATTTTGACCAGGACATTAATCCGATAAGCAGGCTTGGCTGATCCCCATCCACAGGGGTGATAAATCGTCCGGCTTGCGCGGCAATCCGGCTCAGATAGGGGCCAACAACAATATCCGCTTCCTTGGTGACCATCGCAACGTGATAGCCACTGGTCAATGCCAGATAGGCGATAGAGGCAGCCGCTTCCGGCTGGCCGGTGGCCTCAACGATAATATCGGCTGGCAATTCACATATCAGGCGATAATTTTCTGTAATAATTTTTTTACCCTGTTCTGCGGCACGCTTGGCCTCTGATGCACTTTCAGCGATGAAAATATCTTCTTCTGCTACCCCGGCATCCAAAAAGGCCCTTTTGGCGAGCGCCAGGTCCAGATCACATAAAAAAGGCACATCCAGCAAGGGCATATGCTGAGCCTGATTAATCAGCGATGCGCCAAATTGTCCCGCGCCAACCAGTCCTGCAGTTACGATTTTATCACGCAATGCAGCAAAAAAATGGTCAAAATTCATTATAATACTCTATGATAGGCTTTAAACAAGATGATGAAATCCGCCCGGGCATATTTTCAAAAACACGCCCGAGCCAGTAAAATAGTGACAGAAAATCAGGTAAAGAAAAGAAAAAATCCGCCTGAGCAGGCGGATTTTTAAAATGGATACCCTGTTTTTTTAAAACGTCTATCGCGTTTTATTCCCTCCCTAAACCTGGCAGAAAAAAACATACCAAGTTCCAGTGACAAAAAGAAAAACATCAAAAAAAAACTTTGTAAAGATGTTTTTTACATAGCTGGA
>Ga0181591_10003244_pt1 | contig 14068 bp, 8 predicted proteins | sample 071ome_33_FD_133757 | JGI IMG/M metagenome (GOLD analysis project Ga0181591, IMG submission 133757) | Coastal salt marsh microbial communities from the Groves Creek Marsh, Skidaway Island, Georgia - 071412AT metaG (megahit assembly) | ecosystem: Environmental > Aquatic > Marine > Intertidal zone...
AAAAGGGATGCCTGAAAAGTAAGCAAACTTTTAAAAGATTTGTTTATTACTATGACTTACAGCCGAATATATCTAATTGTAAGTTGTATTTGTCCAAATAACGAATAGTTTACAACCTGATTTAATGAATTGGTCCAAAGAAATGTGGTTTGCTCTTTTGTTTATAACCGTTGGGTTTACGATTTGGCCATTAATTGTTTACTACATAGGCTTAGCCTTAAATGTAAGTTTCTTTCTTGAAACCACGCTCAGAGTTTGGGCGGAAAAGATAGTTTACGGTCCACTTGGTGAATTTAGCACTTCCTTTGTAAGAAGCCTTTTATTTTTGTTTGCACCTTATCTATTCTTCAACTGCTTAAGAAGTATTGTTTGGCTTAGCTCGGCTAAGGACCGAGGGTAAGGTTTTAAAATACGCTCACTCTTTCCTGCAATTTGCAATAGTTGGCATAAGCGCCCTCCTGTTCAATAAGTTCCTCGTGAGAGCCTTTCTCGATTATTCTTCCTTCTTGTAAAAATATAATCGTATCCGCTTCACGAATTGTGCTGAGGCGATGGGCAATGATTAAAGTTGTGGTATTTTTGATTAATTTTTGTAGGGCTAGCTGAATTTTCCTTTCAGTTTCAACATCTACACTCGCTGTTGCTTCATCCAGAATAAGTATGGGTGAAGATTTGAGGAGGGCCCGTGCAATGGTAAGCCGTTGTTTTTCCCCCATGCTTAATCTTACCCCCCTCTCACCAATCAGGGTATCTAGTTGGTTGGGTAAAGCATCTACAAATTGAAATGCATTTGCAGAGTGTAAGGAAGCTTCTATTTCTTCGAGTGATGCATTCTCGGAGGCGAGTAAAAGATTTTCTCTAACCGTTGTATCAAAAAGAAAAGGATCTTGTGATACGATGCCTATTTGCCCTCTTAGGTCCTCCAAGGCAATCTGGTTAATCGGTATTCCTCCAATCGTAATTGTTCCGGCATCCACTTCGTAATATCGTAATAAAAGATTAGCAATGGTACTTTTTCCTGCACCAGTTGGGCCGACTAATGCAGTAGTTGAACCCTTTGGTAGCTCAAATGATAGCTTCTTTACGACTGGGCTTTTTTCTGAATAAGAAAAACACACATTGCGAAAACTGATGTTATGATTTTCTGCAGGAAAAGGAAGAGGGTTGGAATCATTGGTTATTTCGATGGGTGCATCCAGTATCTCAAAAACTCTTTCTCCTGATGCTCGGCCAGATGCAATCAAATTGTTGATGCCCACGAGTTGCCTAATGGGTTCGTAAAACATGTTCGTATACAATAAAAAAGCAAAAAACTTACCCATTGTAAAATTTGGGTCTGTCTCGAGTAAATAAGCTCCCATACCTATCACGCCCAAGACTCCCAATGATGAAGTGAAACTGGCTCCTGGCCCTTGTATCGCCCAGCGATACATGGCTCTGAGTGAGAGTGCCTCCAAGGATCGGGCAATTTTGGCAAATCGTTTTTTCTCACGAGCCTGCAACCCAAAAGACTGAATTAGACGATTTCCTTGAATATCTTCCACTAAGAGTGAACTTAATTCTCCGGACTTATCCCTAACAGCCCTCCAGTTTTTTTTGGAAACTTTTGCGTACTGTATTGCCATAACCACAAGTATTGGGAGAGGAATAAACACGCAGAAAGCAAGTTTAGGTTCTTGAGCAAACATCATAACTGTTACCCCAAGTATAGTAAGGATAGCAACTGCACCTTGTTCAGTACCATCTAAAATTGCACGCTCTACTCCTTGAACATCTTCAATGACTCGAGAGGAAATATCTCCACTTTTTCGACTGTCATAAAAATTTATGGGTAATTTTAACAATTGTTTGTGAAGGTCTTGGCGAAGGTGAAAAATTACTTTTTGCTCTAATTTATTATTCACTCTAATTCGTAAACAATTTAGGAGTTCTTTAACGAAGAAAATTCCTGCAATAAGAGAAACTCCTTGCAGTAAAATACTTCCGTCACCTATTCCGGTTCCTAGTACATGATCTAAGACTTGCTGAATGACAGATGGAGCAAGTACCGAGAGAACTGTCATGGTACATGCAAGCAATAAGGTGATTAAGAAGAGAGCTTTATGGCGAAAAAGATATTTCCCCACCCTAGAAATAACTTTCGTTTTTTTAGATTGGCACATTATGTAAATTCACTGTCATACTAGCTTTCGCAACCCATTACAAACTTGGACAAAAATATTATTCATGGATCGACTGGAGAGACTCTCCTCGACCTTCCCTCACCTTATCAAGCCCACTATCCCAGTGGATTACTTCATTTACCCAGGTTTATTGCTAAAATTAGAAAACATTTAGCGGGTGAACTCCCTAAAAGTTACCAGCGTAATTTCACCAAGGGATTCGATGGTTTTCTCTGTTTACACCTTGGGGTTGAGCCAAGTGATGTGATCACTTGTGTTAAAGATTCAAAATCTGACGAAATGCTAAATGACAGATTAAAAAAGCTCTTTCCCGAAGATGTAAAAGCTCATGTATGGAACCGAAGAGTGGTACAGATTGGAATGTCTGACATGGCCTTTGAAAAATTAAATGAAATTAAAAAAGGCTTGGATGCAGAAGGTCGCGATGATTTACGGTGTTTTGCGGATGTGATTGATTTTGATGAACAGAAAATAACCTAAGTCTTTCACTCAATTTCTTACACTCGCTTAATTGTTAAAAGCGTGAGGTCATCACGATCAAGATTTTGAGAAGTAAATTTATTTACATCCTGAATAATTTTCTGATTAATCGATTCGGGGTCTAATTCAGAATAAGTGAGCAATTCATCTTTGAGTTTCGATAAGCCGAATTCTTCTTTTTCGATATTTGAGGCTTCCGTTACCCCGTCTGTATACAGGCATAGCAAGTCTCCTGCACAAAAGTCTTCTTCCTGGTCGATAATTAATTGATTAAAAAGGCTGGGCTCTACCATACCCAAGGCCATACCACCACCGCGTAATTCAATAACGGTGTTATTCTTTACCAAAAGTCCAGGCTCATGCCCAGCTCGTGCATAGATAATTTTATTTTTTTTAATATCAAGAATCGCAAGAAAAAGCGTGATGAACATATCTTTTCTGATACGCGGAAAGAGTTCTTCGTTTAATAGACTAAGCACTTCGGAAGGAGGTCTCGTTTTATTAACCAAATGCTTAAGGTGGGTTTGGCAGAGAGCCATGAGAAGAGAAGCCGGGACTCCTTTGCCCGAAACATCTGCAACACAAAAACAAAACTTCTGAGAAGACAGCTTGTAAAAGTCATAAAAGTCTCCTCCTACTTGGGCAGAAGGATCATACTTAGCACCAATCTCCAAGCCTTTAATGGGAGGGAACTTTTGAGTTAAAAAAAGCTCCTGTACATCGTGTGCCAATCGTAGGTCTGCGTCCATGCGTGTTTTTTCAAACCGCAAGTTCATCGCATCTGAATTCTTAATGGCAAGGGCAGCTTGTTCCCCAAGAGATTTGATCATGGAGAAGTCTGTTTCACTAAAAGGAAGCCCATTGGAAGGATTGGCGACGGCCAGAACTCCCAAGCAATCATCATCATGCACAAGAGGAGCAAAAATCATAGACCTAACCGATAAAGATTCATCCTGGTGCTTGATCACCCTAGGATCTTCTGGTGCATTAGGAATAAAAACGGGCTTTGCGGTTTTGGCAACTTCTCCAACAACCCCTTCCTCCGCCTCTAAAATCTCAGAATTTAAAATCTTTTCTATAAACCTTGCTCTTGGGATATCATTTTGTGTGGAATGTCCCTTAATCGCTCTTTGCGGAGGAAAAAGGCCTTCAACTGCAACCCCTTTTAATCTTCCATTGGGAAGTTTTTCGTAAATACAGGCACTCATTGCACCTGTAGTAACAACGGATGTATGAACGATCCTTTGGTATAATATTTTTCTTTCAACGCCCTCCCCTATGGCTTCGGCTAAGTTATGCATAAACTCGACCGCCAATTTTTTTTCCTGAGAGAGTTGGTTGTTTGTGTTAAGCAAGCGTCTCAGTGCAAACTTCCACTTTCGACGGGCGAATAACCAAATACTTAGACCAAAAGCAATACCACCTAGAAACCAAAATAAAAACTGCATTTAGATGATATTTGGAATCACTCCTCTTTCTTTTGCTCAAGGTAGCTCACTACATCTGAGAAGACCTTAAGGTTCTTCTCGTTTAAACTCATCAATGTCTTATGTGCCTTGTAAATGGTATCTGAACTGACTGAAGTGGATGAATCATCACCGAGTTTCTCTAATTGCTCAAGGCTGTTTACTTCGTCTGAGCTGATTTCAGTAATCTGATGTATTCCTAAATTACGAACGGTTTCTAAGTTGCGTCCCCTTAGGTTGAGGAGCACGAAACTTCCTCCATCCTCATTGGAACGTATCTCCAACGCAATGCTGACTAAAATTCCCAAGAATGTACTGTCCATGCCAGCGCAATCCTGGAAATCTAAAATATACCTTTTCTGGCCTGATTTAGTCTGTTCTTCGAAAAATTTTCGAAGAGGTTCACAATTTAGATATGTTGCTTTGCTTGAGACTTTAATTAAAGCCCTATCTAGAGTTACATGTACTCTAAAGTCAGATTCCACTAATCAAAATTAAATTAAATGTTAGTGGATTAGAGAGGAAAACTGACTCCTTAAAGAACTTCCTTGATTGCGGAAAAATCTGGAAGTTGTTTCGGGTCATCTGATGACCACGCGTAGGTAATCTTTCCATCCTTTGAAATAACAAATGCCGATCTTTTGGATACACCAGCAAAGCCTATAAAATCCTCGTATAGAACACCATAATCTTTGGAAACTTCCTTGTTGAAATCACTGAGAAGGGGAAAATTCAAGCCTTCTTTTAATGCCATTACCTCTTGGGAAAAAGGACTATCCACACTGATGGCAAGAACTTGGGCATTCACTTTCTCATAAGTAGACAAATCATCTCTTACAGAGCATGCCTCTGCCACGCAAACACTGGTGAATGCAAATGGAAAGAAAAGGAGGACCACACTTGATTTTCCATGGTAATCAGCCAGAGAAATATCCTTTAAACCATCTGAAGTTTTGGTTTTGAGCGTGAAGTTTGGAGCGACTGAGCCGATTTCTAAGGTCATTTTATAAAAGAATTAAGGTTAAATGTAGAGTAAAGATTAGGTAATACTAGATAACTAACTTGCAAGCTGAATTATAGCAATAATTAGCGTATTCCTAAAACATTCTTATCTCGTAGAATGATCCGAATATGGTAGGGTGGAGGGAGTAAGAAAATGAAAAATTATCTTTTTGAGAATGCTGAAGTAATCATTGGCGAAGAAGAACTCCGGAACCATATACAAAAAGGGGCCAAGTTGAAGGTAAAGTTTGGAGTCGATCCGACCCGACCTGATTTAACTTTTGGCCATTTAGTCGTTTTTAACAAACTTAGACAGTTCCAGGATGCAGGACACGAGGCGATTCTCTTAATTGGAGATTATACAGCCAGAATAGGAGATCCCAGTGGTCGATCTGACCTCAGACCTGAGCTGTCCGAAGAAGATGTGGAAAAGAATGCGGAAACTTATCTGGAGCAAGCATTTAAAATTCTAGATAAGGAAAAAACAATAGTAAGGAGAAACAGTGAATGGTTTGGGAAAATGAGCTTTGCAGACGCCCTTTCTCTCACAAGAAGCATGACGGTAGCTCGTATGCTTGAACGCGATGATTTTGAGAAAAGGTTTAAATCGAATCAGCCTATTTCCATGGTTGAGTTTATGTATCCTTTAATTCAGGGGTACGATTCTATTGTATTGAAATCTGATCTTGAAATAGGTGGGAATGATCAGTTGTTTAACATGTTGGTCGGTCGTAATTTACAGAAAGAAAAGGGGGAGAACTCACAAGCTGTTATGACCCTGCCTTTATTGGTTGGTTTGGATGGGTCCAGAAAGATGTCCAAGAGCTATGACAACTACATTGCCTTTAATGATTCCCCGAAAGATATTTTTGGCAAAACCATGTCGATTTCGGATGAAGTGATGTGGGATTATTACCGATTGCTTTTGCTTAAGGAAGGCCCCGAAATTGAAATCCTAAAAAATAAGCACCCTATGGAGTGTAAAAAGCAATTAGCCAAAGAACTCACTGGTTTGTTTTATGGTGCAGAACATGGCGATAGGGAGTTTGAATCCTTTTCCCAGGTGTTTTCTAAAGGAAAAGATCCTGAGAATATGCCTGAGTTTTCACTCTCCTCCTTAGCGGTCGAATCGGCGACCTTATTAAATGTGCTTGCGGAGACAGGACTTTTTGAGTCGAAGGGACAAATTCGTAGGATGATATCGCAGGGCGGGATGAAAATGGATGGTGAAAAAGTGGACAATCCAGATTTGCTGATCAATCCGATGAGCCAAGCCGACCATATTATCAAGGCAGGAAAAAAGATTTTTATTCGTATTATTTCTTAATTTCACGCACAATTTGACTGCGTGATATAATCTTTTGTATGTGAGAAGTAGTTTGGCTCTTTTTATTCTTTAAGAGAGATTCCACATTACCTTCGTGCAGTATTTTTCCGCCAGATGAACCTCCTTTGGGGCCAAGTTCAATGATATAATCTGCTTCGGATATTAAGTCTACATCGTGCTCGATCACTACAACCGTATGACCATCCTCCACCAACTGATGCAAAAGGACTGTTAGTTTTTCGCAATCCTGGGGGTGCAACCCAATGGTGGGTTCTTCCAGTACATAAAAATTCTTTTTCAGGTTGGAGTTTCTTTTGCTTTTTAATTCAATTCCATTGGCTAGTTCAGAAGCAAGTTTAAGGCGTTGAGCCTCTCCACCAGAAAGCGTTGGCGAAGTTTGACCGAGCTTTATATAACCCAGTCCCGTTTGAGTCATGAGCGAAAATGTTTTGTGCAAAATTTCATCAAACTGGAAGAAATCGACAGCATCTTCAAAGGTCATTTCTAGTATTTCTGCAATGTTTTTCCCATGCCAACGCAATTGGATGATTTCGTCCTTGTAGCGCTTTCCTTGGCAATGGGCGCATTTGATGTAAGAGTCTGGTAAGAAATTCATTTCTACTTTAATGATTCCCGCCCCTTTACAATTTTCGCACCTACCCCCTTTCACATTAAAAGAAAAGTCACTGGGTGAGAGGCCAAGTGCTTTTGCTTCAGGCAGGCTAGATATCAGGTCTCGTATTCTAGACCAGACGCCTAAGTAAGTTGCAGGAGTTGAGCGAGAGGTTTTTCCAATAGGGGCTTGGTTTACTTCAATTGCTTTTCTAAATACATTTCCATTGGATAAACAAAATTGGTCTGTTTTTAGCGTAGAGGTGCTCTCTTTAATCGATCGGTCAACGCCCTGAAAAGTGACACCCCGAATGAGGCTTGATTTCCCTGCACCAGAAACTCCGCAGCATACAGTTAACCTAGCAAGAGGAATTTTGACTCCGACATTTCTTAGGTTTCGGAAATTAACTTTGGATACTTTAAGATAGTGGTTTGCAGACCCTTTTTTTACGGAAGGTAATTTTCTCCAAGACCCTCGTGATGGATGTTTGATTCCATTAGACAAATATTGGGCAGTTAAAGAGTGACCTTTTTTTACTAGATCATCGGGCTTTCCCTGCTCAACTACACGCCCCCCTTTTTCTCCTGCATTCGGGCCAATTTCGATGATGTAATCGGACTGGAGAATCGTTTCCATGTCATGTTCTACCACCAACAACGAATTCCCTTTTTCTTGAAGATTATGTAAGGAGTTTATCAGCTTCTGGTTATCAGATGGATGAAGCCCAATCGAAGGCTCATCCAAGACATACAAAACACCAGATAAGTTCGACCCAAGTTGTCCCGCAAGTCTTATTCTTTGTGCCTCACCTCCGGAAAGAGAAGCGGTTTCTCGGTGAAGAGATAAATAATCCAAACCAACGTTTGTCATAAAGCTTAACCGTTCATTGATTTCTGGTAAGATCGCATCCAGAACAGGACGGGTCTGCTTGGTAACAGTTAGGTCGGTTAAAAAAGTACTGATATCATGGGGGGCTAAGGAAAGAAGTTGAGGCAGGGATAGGGATCGACTTTTTTTGGATATAAGAAACACATTTCTTCCAATTTCATTTAACCTTTCCCCATCACATGATGGACAAATATCACCATCTGAAATCTTCCACCATTGTCCATGCGCCGGCAGGTCTTCTTTCATCCAATCATAAATCTTTCCATATCCTTTGCATGATGCACACCATCCACGAGGGGAGTTCCAGGAAAGCAAAGAGGGCTCCAGGTCTGGGTAGGCCACGCCTGTGTCTGGGTCTGATTTACGAACAGAAAACCAATGATTTTCACCCCTTGATGTAAGGAGCAAGCAACGACCTTTTCCTATATCCAGTGCATAGTTGACTAGATCCGCTAATACTTTCGGTTTTTGTTTGCTGTCGATGGTATCAATGAGGAGTTCGATATCATGAAGACGATACCGATCGAGCCCATTAAAATTTTCTGTAGATAGAAGTTCTCCGTCACAACGGACAAACTTAAACCCCTGTTCTCTAGCCCAGTTAACTAGTGGCTTGTGGTGCCCTTTACGGTTGGTAATTAAAGGGGCAAAGAGTTGGGCTTTTTTAGAGTCTTTCGTTTTACCGATGATTTTTTTATAAATTTGGTGAGGCGTTGATGCTGTGAGTGGAGATCCACTTTCTGGGCTGCATTGTATGCCTATTTTGGCATAGAGGAGTCTTAAATACTGGGCGATTTCAGTAATGGAACCGACGGTAGATTTTTTTGAGCCACGGTGAATTCTCTGTTCGATAGCAACTGTAGGGGAAATCCCATTAATTAAATCCACTTTGGGTTTTCCTATTTGTTCAACAAATTGCCTCGCGTATGAAGACATGGATTCTAAAAATCGTCGCTGTCCTTCCGCAAATATAACATCAAAAGCAAGGGAAGATTTTCCTGACCCTGATGGCCCGGTAACTACCACAAATTGATTGGCAGGAATCGTGAGGTTTAAATTTTTAAGGTTGTTTTCATGTGCCCCGATGATTTCGAGATCTTTTTTGATAGCTAATTTTTTTGGCCTTTTACTTTTTAGAGTACTTTCTTTTTTTGATTTGGATGCCTTGGTTCGATGATGTAATAATTTGGCAGTTGGAGTTTTGAGTTTGCGGAATGAATAAGGTGTCCCATTGCCAATTACTTTTCCTCCTAATTTACCCGCCCCTGGCCCAAGCTCTAAAATCCAGTCAGCTTGTTTAAGTACTGAGGAATGGTGTTCTATGACGAGGAGTGAATGACCGCTTTGAGTAATATTTCTAAGACAATGGATGAGTTGTTGCACATCCGAAAGGTGCAACCCGGTCGTTGGTTCATCCAAAAGAATTAAGGATGACGAACTGTCCCCTTTCAGTGGGCTCATGAATTTCACCAGCTTGAGCCTCTGAGATTCCCCGCCCGAAAGAGTGTTAAGAGGTTGTCCAAGCTTTAAATATCCCAAACCTAGTTCTATTAAGAGCGTGAGCTTTTTATAAGTTTTGGGAAGATGTTTAAATTTTGTTTGAGCTTCTGATATGGTGAGGTTGAGAGTCTCCGCTACATTTAGGCCATCGAGGCGAATTTCTAAAAGTTCATCCTTAAAACGGCTGCCGTTGCAAAGGGAACATGGGATAGAAATATCAGGCAAGAATTGCATTTCAATGTTTTCGTACCCCAGCCCTGAGCAAGCATCGCACCGACCGTTTCCAGAATTAAAGGAAAAGTCAGTGGCGTAAAACCCTGATGCTTTGGCTTGTTCGGTACGCCCAAATGCTTCTTTAATTGGATTCCAGGCATCGACAAATAAAACGGGGTTGGAACGGGGCGTTTTTGCCACAGTTGCTTGGTCGATTAAAACAACCTCAGAAAAAGAAATATCACTTTTTAACCAACCATTGGAGGAACCACCTGAAAGTTCCTTATAAATAAGATCGTGCAAAAGAGTCGATTTTCCAGATCCCGATAGTCCGGAGATACAAGCAAATAAACCCAAAGGGATTTTAACATCAAAATTCGTTAAATTATTAATGTTAGCGTTTTTAATTTCAAGGGTTTGTGAAAAGGATGCAGAAGCTTCCCTAGGAAAATGGGTGCATTTATTAGAGACCTTTCTTAACCAAATTCCTGTGGGAGACTTGGAGGATCTTAGCATTTCTGAAACAGATCCATTGAAGATAATTTCGCCTCCCAATGCTCCTGGCTTTGGGCCTATTTCAACAACCCGGTCCGCAGCCCGGATTACCTGTTCATCATGTTCAACTACGCATACAATATTTCCTGTGGATGCTAAGTTTTTGAGGATTTTTACCAACCTACCTATGTCTTGGTCATGCAGACCAATGGTGGGTTCGTCTAAAGCAAAAAGTGTGTCGGTTAAACCAGCACCCAGGCATGCAGTTAAATTAATTCTTTGTGTTTCTCCACCGCTCAAGGTTCTCGAAGAACGGTTCAAGGTCAAATACTCTAAACCGACATCACATAAATACCCCAGTCTCTTGCGAATTGATTCGAGTGGTAAATCTGTTTTTGGGTCGTGGGATAAATCAACTTGCTCGAGTAAATCTACCAATTCACAGATGGGCATTGAATATAGATCTGAAAGAGAGAAGTTGTTCCACTTCCAGAAGTGTGATTCTTGTTTGAATCTCGTACCTTTGCACTCTGGGCATTCAAAGTATCCACGATATTTCGAAAGAAACACGCGGATATGCATCTTGTAAGTCTTTTTTTCTAACCATTTAAAAAAACGGTCTATACCATACCACTCCGTCCCACCTTCCTGGTATTGTGGGTCACCCTCCCAAATGAGGAGCTTTTTTTTATCTGGTAGCTTTTTCCAAGGCAGATCGGCATCAATTTTGTAATCTTTGCATGTCCGAATAAGATCTTCCAAACAGCTCCCGTACACTTTTCCTTCAAAAGGTTTAATTGCACCTTCTCGGATGGATAAGGATGGGTCGGGTACAACCAGGTGAGGATTAATCTCAATCACCTTGCCAAACCCTTTGCATTTGGAGCATGCCCCAACTGGGGAATTGAATGAAAAGGAGCCTGAGCCCAGCCTTTTATAAAGTTTTCCTGAAGATGTGGAGCGCAAGCCTAAGTGCAGGGGGAGGAGGAGTTTTGCAGAAGGAGCCCTTGCCTCAGCCACGCCTTTACCGAGATCTAAGCAGAGACGGATCGCATCAGAAATTCGGGCCGTATTTTTCGGAATGGCTTTGACTTGATCAACCACCACAAAAGCGGATCGCTCACTCCAAGAACTCCCGCATAATTCTTCGATACGGGTGTAGCGGTCTTGGAAGAGGATACGAGAATGCCCTGCAGTGATTAAGAAGTTCAAAAAATCATTTTCCTGAAGGCTCCCACGATCAATCCAGAAGCCAAAAACCATGGTTTGGCCGGTAAATTTTTTTAAACAGGTTTTGGTCTGGGTCGATGCATCCTCTTCAGAGATGATTTTACTCGTATCATCAGGGTCATGCAGTTTTGCCACTTGGGAGAACCATATCTTAAAGTAATCACACAATTCAGTCATCGTACCAACCGTTGATCTTGAATTTTTGACCGAATTTTTTTGTTCTACCGCGATGGAAGGTCTGGCATTTGCCATAGACTCAATTTTGGGCCTTGGCAAAGATTCCATGAATTGCCGCACATAAGGGCTAAATGTTTCAATGTATCTCCTTTGCCCTTCGGCGTGCAAAACATCAAAGAGCAAAGTAGACTTACCGGTGCCGCTCAGTCCAGTTATGACCACAAATTCATGGGGAAAAAGCTTTAGGTCTAGCCCTTTGAGATTATTTTGACGTGCACCCTTTAGTAGGATGGGCTTAGCTTCATTCTTCATATACTATTCCTAATGGGTAAAGCTAAGGAAACAAGACGCTTAGGATGGCGTCCCGTAGGGGATTCGAACCCCTGTTGCCGGGATGAAAACCCGGTGTCCTAACCTGGCTAGACGAACGGGACCAAAAAGTTCATATTGATAAAGATAAAAATTATCGCAAGACGAATTTCCAAATTATTAGATATCGAATGAACATGCTCAGGGTTTGACATTAGGGAATGTTGCGATATTCCTAATCCTTTGTCATGAAACCTACCTACAATCCATCCAAACTGCGACGAGCCAGAAAATGTGGTTTTCGTAAACGCAACCAAACGAGTGCTGGTCGCAAGGTGCTCCAAAACCGTCGCCGCAAAGGCAGAGCGAAACTTACAGCCTCGGTGCTTCCCCGTTTTCGCTAATCTACTTTCATCTTACTTAAATTTGCGTGAGTAATCGTTTTTCACGCACCGAGAGGTTAACCCAAACCTCCGACTTTCTTCAAGTAAGGTCAGATGGCATTTTCTTTAAAGAAAAACCGTTTTGGCTACAGATATGCAAGCACAAGGGATTGACTTCACGAGTAGGAGTCATCGCAACCAAGCGTCTAGGCAATGCCGTGCAGAGAAATTATGCAAAACGATGCATCCGTGAACTCTATCGTAAAAACAAAAAATTCATTCCAGAAATTTGTCAAATTGTGATCCTCCCCAGAAAACCCATCTTCCACACGGAATTCGCACTCCTAGAGAAATGCTTCAGAAAGGTTCTTCTGAAGGCAACTAAACGACTATGAAAAACTATTTGCTAGGCGTTGTTTTTCTTATACTCGCATTTTATTTAATTTGGGAGCAAGGGACTCAGCAAATTGAGGATAATCATCCTTATGAACCCATTCATTCAAGTGCCAAGCATACAAAAGTAGCCCCTGAATCAAACCAATCTTTGGCTGCCAAACCAGATGGCAATAGTTTTATCTCTGCAGTTTCCCCACAAGAACTTCCAATTCATCAAACAAACGATTTATCAGAGGAAATTCTTGTTCCTGGATTATCAACTGATTTATCATCTATAGTTTTCACAAACCATACTGGAGCCATCCGTTCAATTCAGCTTCATGAGTCCGACAGGCTCAGTAAGGCATATGACATAAACCATTCGAATGAACCTCTTCTTGGCCTTGCCTTTGAAGATAGTGAGGGAAATTTAATCGCTAAGGGGTTGCCTAAACCGAGGGACTTTAAAGTGATCGAAGAAACGGATCAAAAGATTGTTTTTCGTTGGAATGCTGGGGCAGACCTTCAGATCGAACGTACCTACGAACGAGATCCTAATAACGGATACTTATTATCTCATCGTACAAGTTTTAAAAACCTCAGGGATGCTCCAGTTGCGATTGAGCGTGTACGAATGTTTTTAGGCACAAGTTTTCAAATTCCCCGTATGTACAACCCTTTTGATCAGGCCAGTACCTATTTAAGCGTGGGTTATTACAACGATGGTGCTCCCCTAGCCGAGGGATGTTCTTGTGCAACTTGCAGTGGAAGGATAGACGGCGAGCGGGAGGAATTTTTTCAGTTAAATGAAATGGGGCCAAGTGGTAAGATGGAACCCCGCAGGTTATCAAAAGTGAAATGGGCCTGTGTAAATAACCAGTTTTTTGTTAACTTAATTGAACCAAAATCTGAACTCACAGATTTTCGAGTAATGGGTGAATCTGTTCAGGCAGCAAGTCCGGAAGTTGGATCTGAAGTTTTGGGAATCAGTGGGGCGGTGTCTTTTCCTTTGGGCATATTAAAGCCTCAAGAACCAAAAGAATTCTCTTTCACTCTATACTCCGGACCTAAGGACTATGTGGAATTGTCTAAATTATCAGCCGAACAAAAGAAGGTCATGCAGTTTGGCGTCTTTTGGTGGATTTCAGAGCCTCTGAGTTGGAGTCTTAATAAACTCAGTTCTCTTTTTGGTAGCTATGGTATTGGAATTATCGTTTTAACCATATTGGTGAAGTTGATCCTTTGGCCATTAACCGCCCAAGCGACCCGCTCGCAAAAGAAGATGCAGGCACTTCAGGGCCCTTTATCCAAGTTGAGGGAGAAGCACAAGGGCAGCCCACAAAAGCTGAACCAGGAGATGATGAAGTTTTACAAGGAATACAAAGTAAATCCATTTGCCGGGTGTTGGCCTATTCTTATTCAAATTC
>Ga0181591_10003245_pt1 | contig 14067 bp, 17 predicted proteins | sample 071ome_33_FD_133757 | JGI IMG/M metagenome (GOLD analysis project Ga0181591, IMG submission 133757) | Coastal salt marsh microbial communities from the Groves Creek Marsh, Skidaway Island, Georgia - 071412AT metaG (megahit assembly) | ecosystem: Environmental > Aquatic > Marine > Intertidal...
CAAAGTATCAGATCTTATAGCACTTAGTAAAAAATACGATGTAGGCACATATACCGAAGTCATACTAGGATTGCCCAATGAAACACTAGAAAGTTGGTGCAATGGATTGTGTGAAATTCTTGAGTTAGGACAACATGACAGTATAGATATGTGGTTTGCACAACTGTTAGAAAACAGCGAAATGGCTAGTACATATAGCATAGAACAATATAATATTAGCAGTGTAACCAGCGCCGATTATTTTGCACTTTATAACAGTAACGATTATCAAGATATACAAGAACAAATAGAACTTGTGAACGGCACAAGCACAATGACTCTAGACGAACTGGCAGAAGCATATATGTATGGTTGGTTAATAATACACTGGCACATCAGTGGATTTAGTCAACACATAGCAAAGTCTGTTAGAAAATCTGGAACAACTTTTAAGCAATACTATGATAAACTGTTTGCTATGATAAAAGATGACCCATTGTTTGGAGAACATTATATAGAGCTCAAAGATTTAGTATATAAATATTTGTCTAACGGAAGACTTGATTTACAAAGCAACAAGAGTCATGGACATAATCTGCACACCTATAGTTATGATTTCATGTACAAAAATAAAAGATCAGCCTACAACCTAGCAATACAATGCGGTGAAAAGTTTGTTATGCTAGAACAATCAGACAAGTTTATACAAAATCATTTTTTGTTTGATAAACATACCAACTATCCTTTACAGTACAACAAAACTATGATTAGAACAAAACTCAAAGGCAGTGACAACATAGATTTCTATAGTTTAAGACGTAAAGGATTACTAAAAAATATAATCCAACTAGGAGACAACAATGGATTATCGCCAACTACATAACGCCTTCAACAACCAAACACTAAACTATGACATCGAAAAGTATCCACAAGATAAAATCATTCTAGAATGTGTAAGGAAATATCATCCAGATGTAAAAAGTCTAGATACAATACACGAAACAGTTGCTACAAAAGAACTGTTTGAACTAGGACATAAATTAAATAGAGACTTATATAAAACAGATTTTTACAAAAACATCGATGCTATTATTGCCGCTCACATAGGAGAAGTACACAATACTGATGTACTTGTACAGCGTTTTCCTAGTGTAAGATTTCTGCCACCAAATCAAGACGAAGAAGGTGCAGTTTTATTATTCCATCAAGGACGTTGGGTAGGCAATGGTCTTGGTATGTTTACATATTGGATTCCGTTTACTCCGTGTTATGAAAGTAACACTATGCAGATTCTCGATCTTGACATTAGTAGAGAAATCACTCGCAGTGCAGTTACAGAACGTTGGAGTTACGAAAAACTAAACGAAACAAGTATAAAACATGGTTGGCCTATTACACTACAACCCGGTCAAGCACACCTATTCTTCCAAGAACATATACACGGCAATATTCCTAATCGCACCGGGAAGACTCGTTGTAGTATAGATATTAGAATATTAGTTAGGGATGGACAATGTAATCGTAAGTGGCCCGGAAGTTATTTTAGACCTTTGGGCAATGATTTTCAAAAAACGCCGGAGTTCAAACAAGGTGACAACATTGTAACCTATGCAGAGTATGAAGGTATCAAAACTAAAAAACTGGACCTATACTTCCAAACACTAGTAGTTAAAGAGTACTGCCGTAGAGCAGGAATTGGCTTCCCTTACCAACACGGTGAAAACGAAGGCTTACACTACAGTCATATGGAGTATCTGGTTGAAAAGTCAGGTACTGATCATTTACTGTTAACAAGTATTTTTAGTCTGCCAGATGATGAAGAACATCGCAGAACTATTATGCAAAAAGCAGTAGCTAGCGGTTGTAAAATACATCTTTGTAATGAAGATATGATTGTGGAAAACCAAGAAGATATAGAGAATGCCGAATACATTCGCACATTTACGAATGATTGGTCTAGCCCTGTAGAGCAACTAGAAGAAGAACTTTACAGTAGATGAAAATATTATCCCACAATGAGTGGTCACCTCTTAAAGAGGTAGTAATAGGAAGTGCCGCAGGTGCAAATAGACCCGAAGGATGTCACTTTGAAACTACAGGTGATTATGCAAACCACATAACTGCACAAGCAGACATGGATTTGGATCGTTTTGCTAGAACACTAGAACAAGAAGGTGTTAAAGTATACAGACCCAAATATAATAACTTTGCTATCTCAGATGGTATGTATAACTACTGTCCTAGAGATAGACTCTTAGTTGTTGGAGACACTGTTGTTGATTGTAATATGCAGTATGCGTGTAGACTGCAAGAGAGCCGTTATATGGACTTTGTTCTCAAAAGTGCAAGGCGTATTATTACTGCCCCACGCAATAGATGGATAAAGTTCGATGCTGCTAACGTTTGTAGATTAGGTCAGACACTGTTATATCTACAAAGCGTTAGCGGTACACAAGCAGGAGCAACTTGGTTGCAAGAGCAATTTCCCAATCACACTGTTGAAGTAACAAAAACCTACGGCGGTGTACACATCGACAGTACCTTCTGTCCAGTTGATAATGGACTAGTTGTGGTAAATAAGGATCGTGTTAGTAAACATACATTGCCGCGTTGTTTTAAAGATTGGGAAGTTATCTGGCTTGGAAACGAAGATTTGCCCCAAAAACAATATACAGGAGAGGCTTTTGCAAGCAACTATATCCTGCTTAACTTTTTTATGATTCGTCCTAACTTAGCGGTTATAGATCATGTGCCTAAATTACAAGAGGCACTAAAAGCAAATGGTGTTGACAGTTATGTTATTCCATTTGCTCATTCGAGAACACTCGGAGGCGGTCATCATTGTTGTAGCTTAGATCTTAGGAGAGATTATTGAAAATATCTTTTTATCAGCCACAGTATAATCAAATAATTAAATTTAAAAAACAATATTGGTTGCCTTATACAGTAGGATGCTTATGGAGTTATGCCTCTAATAAACGCCCGCATTGGCAGCTAGGCGATGTAGTATTCCAACGAGAATCTATTGAAAAGTATGTTTCAACTATGGCCTTCTGTGATATTGCTTGTTTTAGCACATATGTTTGGAATTATAGATATAATTTAGAACTCGCTAAACAAATAAAAATAAAATTTCCAAAAATTCATATTTGTTTTGGGGGTCCTCACATTAACCAGTCAACTTATGAAGAATTTGAATTCATAGATAGTGTAGTGATTAATGAAGGAGAAGAGAGCCTTATACAAGTTATGGACGACATAGAACAAGGAAATCAAAGCAAAGGTATATATTCTAGTCCTAGAATAGAAAGTTTAGAAAATATGCCTAGTCCTTATCTTACAGGATTTTTTGACAATATGATTTCTAATAATCCAGATGTATATTGGAATGCTACTTTAGAAACAAATAGAGGATGTCCTTACAAATGCACTTTTTGCGAATGGGGAGGCCTCACAGGAAGTAAAATAAAAAACTTTGATGTAAGTAAAGTTACACGTGAACTACAATGGATTGCAAATAATCCTATTGTAACTATTTTCTTGTCAGATGCTAATTTTGGAATATTCAAAGATAGAGATTTAGCCATTGCAAAGGAAGCAAAAAAAATACTCAAAGGCAGTAAAATAGAATACATAAGTTTAAATTATCCTAAAAATAGTAATAATGTAGTTTTCGAAATTGCAAATGAATTCGGAGATATCAATAAAGGAATTACTTTTAGCACACAGAGCATGAACGAAGCAACATTAGAAGCAATAAAAAGAAAAAATATGAAAATTAATAATTTAAGCGAAATGTTTAAATTGGCGGAAAAAAATAATTTAGAATTCTATACAGATTTAATATTAGGATTACCGGAAGAAACATTAGAAACTTGGAAAAATGGTGTCTGTAAACTTTTAGATTTAGGGAATCATAATAAAATGTTAGTACAACCAGGATACTTGTTGCCAAACACTGAATGGAATGTTGTTCAAAAAGAAAAATATAAAGTAGAAACAGTAACAATTATCGATTTCATGACAGCTACAGAAGAAGATAGTGAAATCAAGGAAAGAGCAGACATGGTTGTAGCAACCAAGGATATGAATGTATACGAAAGTGTAGATGCCTGGATGTATTCATGGATGATTGATAATTTGCACCTATTGGGTTATACAAAAATTATTGCAAGGTACTGTAGATCGAAATTTGGCAACGGCTGGGAATTCTATAGAAACTTTTATGATTTTATATTACAAAACAGAAAAAAATACAAAAAATTTAATCAAGAGTATGAAAGAGTGTACTCTGCAGCATTAGAACTATTTTTAACAGGAAAAACACAAGACAGAATTTATAATGTTAATAATCTTATGTATAGCAGTAGAAACAAATTTTATGATATAATGGACGAACTGTTCGACTTAGGAGAAGATGCAGCAAGATCTTTTGGAAATATTTCAGAAAATATAATGGAAGTACAAAAAAGATTTATTTATAATGAAAAATATACTGTTCCATACAATGTTTCAATTGATATAGATTTGGATACTTGGTTGACATGTGATAATAAAGGTTATAAAATAATAGAAATAGAAGATAAAAATTTCAATACAGAAGCTGCAAAAACGCATATGCGCGGTAAAATCAGAAACAATCTAATTTTGCCTGCCTAAGATTGGAGTCGATAAATGAACAAAGAAGATGGACCACTGCTAGACACTTTTAACAAGAAACAAGAAGGTGTAATAATGCAAGAGCTTGTTACTTATTACATAAGAGACGGTATTATGATTAAAGAAACTGTGCAACGACAATATTCAAAAGACGATTACATGGATTCTACAACTATACAGCCTCTTGTACAAAAATGACTAAAACAAAAGATCCCGAACTAATACCAAATCAAGCATTAATTTACGAAAGCGTATATGGTGTAGTATATGCACGTTACAGAGATCCTCCATATAATGAAATACCTCGTTGGGTAGTTGGTGGTCAGCCAGAGTCATTTTTACCAAACGGTAAACCTGCAGACTTAATATTTGATGATAATGAGAAAAATTTTAGAGTTAACTGGGATCTAATGATAGAGCACACAGAAATGCAAAAAGCATATAAAGAATTTTTAAAAGTTCAAGACAAATATGTTATATGGAGTAAACTCAGTGAATGATAAGGATGATTATAAATTGACTTTTAAAGGAACCTTTCTGGAAAATGATACGGATTTCTGTTGGACAAGCGATCCTTATACAGATGCAATTGCTATTAGAAATGAATTGTTTGAAAAAAAATTAAGACAAGAGCACAAAGACTTACAAGACGCTTGGGATTCTTATCAACATCTTCTTGACAAATATAAATTTTGGGATGCTTTTTCACAAAATGATTCAGAAGATGATTTTCCTTTTTAGGTTGACAGCATATTATTCCGTGTTACATTAATAATGTAGGTAATGTTCACGGAGTCTAAAATGAACAAAGTTTTTACATCATTATTGCTTGCATCCACAACTGGTCTTGCTGCCTGTGGCGGAGGCGGTGGAGGCGGCGGTGGTGTAGCTATTTCGACGCCAGTGCTGACTAATATTGGTAATTTAGATGCACTCGACACAATTGCAAGTGACAGTTTTATTGCAGTACTCGCAGATGTAAGTTCTGATGGGATTGCAACAGCATCTGAAATCAAGCGTGTATTTGAATGGGTAGAAACGAATGAAAATCTAGATAGTAATGCACTTGCAAACTATACCATTCAAGTCGATGGTACAAACATGTCATTGCAAAGTGCATGGTATAAACTGCTTGGATATAAAAAAGCATATTGGGACGGAAAAGAAACTTACTGGAATAATATCATCGATACTGGTAAAGTTGATAATGAGAGCGATTTCTTTAAAGAAATCAAAACATATGCCGAGAACGAAAATTCTATCGATTTTGAATCTATTGGTAAAGGTGAAAAAACAATAGAAGAAGTTAAAAATGAACTACCGCCTGCTGTATACGAAATTAGCAGAGTAACTGAAAATAGAGAACATGTTGATGTAACAACTGATGATAAAGTTACTACTAGTGTTGCACAAACAGACGAAACTGTTAATGGATACTATTATGTTTACAACACTACTACCACAGTAACCGTTACTACAACAACAACTAAAACAACTACAACTCCAATTCTAACTATTACCTATAGTAATGGTTCTACTAAAAGTTTTCCTTTAGAAAGTTCCACTATTACAACATCCACAGACGAAACTACAACAGTAGTAGGAGATCCTGTGCTTGTATCTAAAACAGCAGTGATTGTTAGTCAAGAAGATGGCGAAATTGTATCAAGTGAAAGCGAAGTAACCAAAACAACAGTAACTTACGATATAAAAGACAACGAAGTTCTTACTATATTAGAAAGCGGTACAAAGAAGTACGACACTATACGAACTACAGAAACTACTACCGCTGTTACTACAACAACTACAACAACAACTCAGCCTATCATCACATACACATATGGTGATGATACTGTTAGGGTAGAAAATAACGGTGATCCAATAATTACAGAAGAAAGTGCTGTAGAAACCACAGTAGAAAGTGTTGATGAAATTGTAGACACTCGATACGAATATGTCGAAACAAATCGCGAAGAATCGTTTGAAATCACCGAGACTACAGAAACCGAAGTAAGTGTAAGCGAGCCTGTTGTAACAACAACATATGTCGATAAAGAAGACGAAGGTGTTGTACAAGATAATGGTGACACTCTTTACACAACAACAAGAACATATACCGACACAACTACAATTCAAACAAATACCACAGTAACAACCACACAGTCTAATGTACGAGTGCTTACAATTACATATAGTAATGGTACTCAAGAAATTACACGCGACACTCCTGTGGTAACTGTAACACCTGTTACTACTAGTGAAGATAATGTTACCACAAGTACAAGAACGATAGTATTAAGTACAAGAATTGTTGAAGCGGCTATAATTGAAACAGGACGTACTACCGAAAATACTGTAACAACCACAAAAGAGGTAGATGAAAAAATTACTCCTGTAACTGTTACTACATATATTGACGAAGAAGATGCCGGCGTTGTACAAGATAATGGTGATATCCTTTACACAACAACAAGAACATATACCGATACAACTACGACAACTACAGTAACAACGACTACAACAACTACCAACACAACACCTGTTACAACTGTTACATATAGTGACAACACAACAGAAACTATTGTAGGCGAAACAGTTGTAACAACTGATAGTACCAGTTTAAGTGAAAGTGTTATTACTATTACAACCCGATCTGAAATTATCGATACACGCATTGTAGAAAATACTGTTGTAGATACACCAGATGATGAAGTTGTAGAAGATCCTGTCGACGAAGTTGTAGAAGATCCTGTCGACGAAGTTGTAGAAGATCCTGTCGACGAAGTAGTTGATGCAGAGGTTGTTGTCACAAGCACAACAACCGAGTGGTTAAATAACATGTATTATTCGCATCTTGTACGCGAATATTTGGATCCTGTTGTAACTACAGAAGATGCAGTTTCTTATAGTGGTACTTGGAAGATTACAACTCGTAATACAACAACGTGTATTGATCAAATACACCACCATTATGATGCACGTGATCAACGAACAACAGTTACATATAGCAATGGAACAACTGATATCACTGATGAGAAGATTCTTTATCCTCGCACTCCTCAATACAAGCCAGCAAATTTTAAGAATGGCTGGTGTAAAGTAGTAAGCGAAGAAGTTAGTCGTGTGAACACTGATAATGGAGAATACGGTGAAGATAGTGAAGATATGGGAACACGCACTCCTAACTATGTAAGCGATCCAGGGCACTACGAAACAAACGAATACTCTTATCTCGGAACAGATCAACTGAGCAGTAGTAATTTTAGTTCTGCTTATAGCAGAGGCTGGACTGGTAAAGGATCAACTATTGTTATTGCTGATACAGGTGCTCTTACTACACACACTGACTTGGACGCAAACATCACTGCTACTGTAGACTACACAAATACTACCATGGACACTGGAGCAGATCACGGCACACATGTTGCTGGCATTGCTGGCGCAGAACGAAATAGCGATGGCATGCACGGTGCAGCTTTTGATGCTAATCTTGCTATTGCTAAAGTAAGCAGTGGCACATTCTACAGTTTTGCAAATGCAATTAAGGCAGCAGAATGGGGTAAGAACTTAGGCAGTGTGGCTATCAATGTTAGTGCAGAAGTAAACTATGACAGAGCATTCCGGAATAGCATTGTAAAAACTGCACCTGGCGAATACTATAGCACACACTGGTATTACGGTGAAAATGGCTATAACGGTGCTGTTGATGAAGCAGTAAAGTGGAAAAGTGCGTTAGGCGACGAACAAGTGCTTGTAAAAGCCGCTGGAAATGCTGGGTGGGATTATAGTGCTGGTATGAACCAAATGGCTACAGCAACAGATGCAAATGGTAATCTTATCTTAGATGGGCAAATGATTGTTGTAGGCAACTGGGATCAAAACAACAACAAGCTCAACAGTTCAAGCAACAAAGCAGGTACAGTTTGTGCAACTATACAAAATGGCGTATGTATTGATTCTGCAAAAATCAAAGATTTTTACATTATGGCTAACGGCACACAAGTTACAAGCACTGGTGTTAATGGCGATTATGTAACAATGACAGGTACTTCGATGGCTGCTCCAGTAGTAACAGGCTCTATTGCTATACTTCATCAAATGTGGCCACATATGAAAGGCAAACACTTAGTACAATTGGTCCTCGTAACTGGAAACAAAAATATTGCAGGATACGATGAAAATGTACACGGACAAGGTTTGCTAGATATGGATCGTGCAACACGACCTGTAGGTGCTACGGGTATTCCTACCAGTGGACGCACCAACGGTGGTGTAAGCAGTGTTGCCGGTGGTGCAAATGTAAGTGGTGTTGCGGCCAGCCAGATCACTGCACTTACAAATGTTATGGTGCTTGACAGTTTTGAACGTGACTTTTACATTGACTTGAGTGGTATGGTAGGCACTGATATTGACACACGCACAGCCAGTGTTGCAGAACAAATGGGTGCTGTTAACTACTTTGCAGGATATCTAAACAGCAATCAACAAGCAAGTTATACTATTGGAAAATTTACAGTTGGTGCTGGGAAAAGCGATGGTCACTATTTAGGCAACCAATTGAGCGGCACACTTGGTACAACTGAGAGTAGTTTCACTATTTACACAAACTACGATATTGCTAAAAATGGTTTCTATGCACAGCTAGGAGCAGGTATTACTAAGCTAGATATAGATGTTTCCAACAGTTTACTAGATAGTGCAGAGCCTGTAGTTAGTAGTACATGGACACTAGGTTATGAAAATAATAATTGGGGTATAGCAGTTAGTCAGCCTGTAACAGTCGAAAGTGCAAAAATGAAGTATAATATTCCTACTACAAGAACACCCGATGGAAATGTTGTAACTGAAATGCGTACTATAGATTGGAAAAATTCAAATAGGGAAATTGATTTAGGAACTTACTATAATTTTAAATTGATAAATGACACAGTTGATGTTAAACTATTTGGAGAAATAAGAACTAAAGTTGCTTCTATTGCCAACGAAATCGAAAAGCGAGCCGGCATAACATTTGATGTGAAGTTTTAAGGAGATCTAGATGACGTATGTAATCGAACCCACACAAAAAAAGAGTGTAGTTGAGACACAGTTTTGGATTAATCAACAAACTGGTGAACGTATCGAAATTGAAATTGGATGGCGCTGGGGTACATTTGTTATCCCTGAACTAGAAGAAGATGAAACTCCGCCCGATGACGAAAGTGTTGTAAAAAATGATCACGGCTTTTGTGTGTATGAATATGCCAATGCTGAATTAGACAATACATTTGATGGTTGTTGGGAATATATTACACTTACTGATAAAGATGGTAACACCTGTGGCGACAGTGACGACGAAGACAATCCGCTTGCGGCACGTTTAAAAGAAATCGAAGAAGGTTGGTGGGAAGATAGTTATACCTATATGGAAGAAAATGATTGGTATGACGAAGACAGTGAAACATGGATTTACGGTCCATTAAAGGTTACAGTGGAATGATTAGTAAACCAGCAGTAGTTATTGCACTAGAACACGAAATCAAATATGCAAAGTCGTGTTTACAACCACAAGATACTGGACATATCTACACTGCTATATCGTGGATGGAACGTAGAGTAGAACAATTAAAACAAGAACTCAGAGAGCAACATAGATGTTGGGAAGTAGAGGTTGACGATGAGAACTAAAAATGAAGTTTATGATATAATTTCAGATCTTAACGAAGATGCACATAATGAAGTATGGGATGAATGGGAGCAGGCTGAAGAACTAGATAGCGAAGCACACAGAGAGGATGCTAGTATATCACAAGCATATGTTTTTAGAGAATTATTAGAAGATTATCCTAGTTTGTTGGAAGAAGCAAAGCACTATACTGAACAAGATGAAGATTTTAAAATGGATTGGGAGGCATGGTATCAACCATGGTTAGATGAAGATGACGAATAAACGCTATATCAGTCAACACAAAATTCAAACAGGTGTGTTAGACATTGTAACACAAATGTATCATGACAATTGGCGTCCTGATTATATTGTGGGTGTTACACGTGGCGGATTGATTCCAGCAGTGATGATGAGTCACTACACAGGTATCAAAATGCACACACTGGATGTACGACTGCGTGATGCTGATCATGGTCCAGAAAGTAGTGGTTGGATGGCAGAAGATGCGTTTGGGTATGTTACCACAGAAGATAGAACAGAAGTAGATGGCCAGTTGATCTGTAGCGATCCTAGCAGGCGTAAAAAGATTCTCATCCTAGATGACATCAACGACACAGGTGAGACATTTAGTTGGATCAAAGAAGATTGGTCATGTGGATGTTTGCCAGATGATCCACATTGGAAAGATATTTGGCACAACACAGTTCGCTTTGCTACAATCATTGACAATGTGCCCAGCAAGTTTGATGTGGACTATACAAGTATTGAAATTAACAAAGAGGAAGATCCTGCGTGGATTGTGTTTCCGTTTGAGGAGTGGTGGTAAAATGGCGTTTGAATGGAATAGAATACATAAATGGGAAGAAAATTATGAACGTGATATTACAGATAGTGTAAGAGATTACGTTTGCAATTTTTATGGAGTTGAAGAGATTTACGAACTTACAGAAGAACAAATCAACGAAGTGCAAGATTTCAGAGAAGAACTAAATGAATATAGCGTCATGCAATGGGGATTAAGTAGTATATACTCCGAATGGGAAATGGAAAATGATTGATTTGATCACCGAGCATCCAAATTTTTTAAACGAGAGCGAATTACAACAAATTTGGGGTGCTACTGTATGTCAAGCAAATTGGCGATTTGGACAAAAGAGTGATGAGACTACTATATATCCAATGTGGTTTCAACACTATTACGATTGTAAGCCTCATTTAGGAAGTGGGTACAGAGAAGGCACATACGAAGGATTAGTTGATATTGGTAGCCGTTTTTTAAATATTATTGGTGACGAATATATATTAATCAGAAATATGTTAGCAGGAAACACCTTTGGACAAGACGGAGATATTCACAAAGATTGGTTAGAAGAAAACGAAAGCCTTACTGGAGTTCTTTATCTAAATAAAAGATGGGAAGATAACTGGGGAGGAGAGACTGTAGTATACAATAAAGATCAGTCCCATTGTGCAATAAGTAAATTTGAAGCAGGAAAATTAATTATATTTGATGGGAGCAATCCTCATATAGGCAAAGGTCCTCAACGCCGGTGTGGCGAACTTAGATGTATTATAGCTATACAAGCTGTTAAAAAAGATGCATGGCAGCGTATAGAAGAAAAAATTACTCCACCTGATAAATCGCCTGTGCCTGAAATAAAAATTGACATGACTAATAAAACATAGTAAAATATTAATAATAGACGTCACAGGATCGTCCGTCTTTAAATATTCCGCCCTATAACTTAGGAGAAGGTAGATGCCTCATTATAGTACAAAAACATACGGACACAATATTGGTCTATCAGCAGTATTTCGTCAGCCTAATGCTGATCATTCACACTGTCATTTACTGCATGGATACAGTTTAGCATTTAAATTTACATTTGGATGTTCTGAGCTAGATGAAAAAAATTGGGCTGTAGACTTCGGAGGACTTAAACCTTTGAAGGCTTGGCTCGAAGATAACTTTGATCATAAAGTAGTGATTGATCGTGCAGACCCAATGTTATATCAATTAGAAGAGCTCGAAAAAGCAGGACTTGCAGAGATTAGATTGTTTGATGGTGTAGGGACAGAAAAGTTTGCAGAACATGCATGGCGCTTTGCAGATCAATTGGTGCGTGAACAAACAGATGGCAGATGTTGGTGTGAAAGTTGCGAGTGCAGTGAGCATGGTGCAAACAGTGCAATCTATACACCATGGCATACTCGTAAAGAAAGGGTTATCGACTTATGAGTTTAATACCAATGGTGGTAGAAAAAAGTTCTCAAGGAGAACGTGCATACGACATATATAGCCGGTTGCTAAAAGATCGTATTGTAATGTTGAATGGTCCAGTAGATGATCATAGTGCAAATCTAGTAATTGCACAAATGCTTTATCTAGAAAGCGAAAGCAGAGATCAAGATATTACATTCTATATTAACAGCCCAGGGGGGCTTGTAACTGCAGGACTTGGCATTTACGATACTATGCAATTTATTAAATGTGATGTTAGCACAGTAGTTGTTGGACAAGCATGTAGTATGGGATCATTCTTGGCACAAGCAGGAACAGCAGGTAAACGTGTTGTGTTGCCAGAAAGTCGTACAATGATTCATCGTGTAAGTTCGGGTACTCCCGGAACTAGTGGTAGCGTACACGTACAAGAACTACAATTTGAAGATGCAATACGTGCGTTAGAAGAAAGCAAGAAAATTAATCGTAGACTTACAGAACTATATGTAAAACATAATAGCAAAGGCAAGAACTATAATGAAATGTTCGAATCAATGAAATTTGATACATTTCTTACTGCACAAGAAGCAGTCGATTATGGGCTTGCAGATAAAATTGTTGAGAATCGTCCATGAATCAATTAGATGCACAACAACAGTTAATGGTAATTACTTCGGAAGAATGTGGAGAACTTATACAAGCATGTAGTAAAGTTTTACGTCAAGGTACTTTAGATCACAAGCGTCAAGAGCTTGTGGATGAACTAGGCGATATTCAATGTATGATCAATCTTATGCAAGAATGGGATGTCGTTAGTTTTGAAGAATTGGACAAACGTGTAGAAGCAAAACGAAAAAAACTTGCTAAATGGAGTGATCTGGTATGAAAACAATTAAACTAATTCAAGACGGAGACGATCTTATTCTTCCATTAGATGAAGATGTATTAAAAGCACTTGGTGCCGATGTTGGAGATACACTACAATGGATTGATAACAATGATGGAACTTTTACTATCATTAAATCAAAGGAATCTACAGAATGAAACTTAGATACAGTGAAGCATTTTACAGCGTACAAGGTGAAGGCAAGTTTGTAGGAGTACCCAGTGTATTCCTACGCACCTTTGGTTGTAACTTCCGTTGCATGAACTTTGGTTTGCCTAGAGGTACAACAAAAGGTAAACACAATCCAGAAGTCAAAGCATTGTTGGATAGTGGTGTTGTAAATACAACAGAGAAGTTTGAAGACTTGCCTATTATTCACACAGGCTGTGACACATATGCAAGTATCTATCCAGAATTTAAAAAGTTTATGATGGACAGAACTGTAGATGAAGTTGTAGAACATTTGCTCAGTCTCACACCCGAAGGCTGTTGGACTATGCAGAACGGTCAAGACGTGCATCTAATTTTTACAGGCGGAGAACCTCTGCTGGGTTGGCAAAAATTCTATCAAGAACTATTAGAACATCCAAGGATGAAGGATTTAAAAAATGTCACATTTGAAACAAATGCTACTCAATCCCTTAGGGAAGACTTTAGAAACTATCTCAACAATCA
>Ga0181591_10003248_pt1 | contig 14063 bp, 12 predicted proteins | sample 071ome_33_FD_133757 | JGI IMG/M metagenome (GOLD analysis project Ga0181591, IMG submission 133757) | Coastal salt marsh microbial communities from the Groves Creek Marsh, Skidaway Island, Georgia - 071412AT metaG (megahit assembly) | ecosystem: Environmental > Aquatic > Marine > Intertidal...
CGTCGCCGGTGATCATCTGGCTTTCATCGGCGATATCGCGGCGCGACGAGCTGTTGCCGCTGACATCACGAAACCCGATTTCAATGCGGTTATCACGCGTGACCTCGGGGGTCATCACGCTCTCGATCGGATAGGGGATATGGTAATGCAGCCCCGGCGCGGTTGTGCGAACCCACTCGCCGAACCTGAGGACAACGCCCTGCTGCTGTGGATTAACGCGGTAGAAACCGGTCATCGCCCAGATGGCGATGGCGACAATCACCAGCAGCGACATCGACTTGCCGCCCGAGGGGATCAGTCGGCCAAGCGCCTCGCGGCCTTGACGGACGACCTTGTCGAGGTCCTGCTGCGAGCCGCCGCCGCCAGCCCCCCACGGGTTGCCGCCATTACCGCCGCCGCGACCTCCACCGCCACCAGATCCGCCCCATGGGCCGCCCTGGTCGCCTCCACCCTGATTATTCCATGGCATGATGCGCCTACTCCATCGCCTTCGGTTTCGACATGCGCCGAGAGCCCACCTTCAGTCAGCGGGCGACGGCACCTGAATCTGTTGGAGAGCATCGAAGCCCCAACCGGCGCGATGCTGTTGCAAAACCACCGGAGACAGCTTATGTCACCCTCAAGTCATCCACATATTTGCACACAGGCTGGTGATTTCAAGCATGGCCAACGAATTGACAGACGCAACAGTCACGGCGGCACTCGCGACGGTGACAGCACCCGGGCGGGACACCGATCTTGTCACCGCCGGCCAGGTCTCCGGCATCGTCATCAAGGACGGTCATGTCGGCTTTACGATCGAGATCGACCCGGCGGAAAAAGGTCACGCCGACGCCATCCGCGCCGCCAGCGAAGGCGCGGTGAAAGCGCTTGACGGCGTGCTGTCGGCGACCGCCATGCTGACCGCGCATCAGGCTACTCCTCAGGCCGGACCTCAGGCCGGGCAGGGCCAGCCCTCCCCGCAACCCGGCGGCGGCGAGGCCGCCTCCCGCGAACCGCTGAAGCCGGCCGGGCATCTGATCGCCGTGGCATCGGGCAAGGGCGGCGTCGGCAAATCTACCACCGCGATCAATCTGGCCCTGGCCATCGCGGCCACCGGCCAGCGCGTCGGCATTCTCGATGCCGATATCTATGGCCCGTCGCTGCCGCGGCTAATCGGTCAGAACCGCAAACCGCAGAGCGATGGCAAGAAGATCATCCCGATTGACGCCTGGGGGCTGCAAACGATGTCGATCGGCTATCTTGTTGCCGAGGACGCGCCCACCATCTGGCGCGGCCCGATGGTGATGAGCGCGATCGAGCAGATGCTGCGTGACGTCGCCTGGGACAATCTTGATGTGCTGATCATCGACATGCCGCCCGGCACCGGCGACGCGCAGCTGACGCTCTCGCAACGCGCCGCCCTGTCGGGCGCGGTTATTGTCTCGACGCCGCAGGATCTGGCGCTGATCGACGCCCGCAAGGGTCTCAACATGTTCCGCAAGGTCAATGTGCCGGTGCTTGGCATCATCGAGAATATGAGCCATTTCATCTGCCCCGACTGTGGCGGGCGGCATGATGTGTTCGGCCATGGCGGCGCGGCGGCGGAAGCCGCGCGCATCGGCGCCCCCTTCCTTGGCGAAGTGCCTTTGGAAATGACCATCCGGGCGACCTCGGATGCCGGCACACCGGTGGTGGCAAAGGACCCGGACGGGCCGCACGCCGCGCATTACCGCGCCATCGCCGACAAGGTGATGGGCCAGCTTGCCACGCCGCCGAAGGCCGGCCCGAAGATTGTCATGGACTAGGTGGCGGCTTCCGCCGGATTCGTCAAACCCGCACCGGCACTTTTCGCGTCAGCCTTTCATAGCGATGCGCCGGCACCGCGCCTTCGGCCGGCACCTCCTGCAGCAGCTCCCGGTCCCAAATGGCGGGGTCTAGTTCCGGAAATACCGCCGCGGCCGGGCCGCCATCGGGATCAATCTCGACAATTGTCAGCTCGATCCGGTCGGTCAGTGCCAGCCCGGCGGCATAGATCTCACCGCCGCCAAACAGGATGATCTCGGGCCGCGCGCCCTCGGTCGCAGCGATCCAGCCCCGCGCCAGATCAAGCGCCTCGTCCATATTGGCGGCGCGCAAGGCCCCCTCGCCGGTCCAGTCGGCATCACGCGTCATGACGATGCTGGCCCGCCCGGGCAGCGCCCGCCCGATCGAATCCCAGGTACGCCGCCCCATGATCAGCGGGCATCCCATGGTCAGCGCCCTGACCCGTTTCAGATCCGCCGGAAGATGCCACAGCAACCCGGCGCCATCACCGATCACCCGGTTCCGCGCCATCGCCACGACAGCGACCATCTCGAGTCTGGCGGTCATGTCAGACGGCGATCGGTGCCGGGATGTTCGGCGCCGCCTCATAGCCGGTGATCTCGAAATCCTCGAAGGTGAAGCCGTCAATGCTGTCCGGAACGCGCCGCAGCACCAATGTCGGCAGGGGACCCTGGGTACGGGTCAATTGCAGCCGGGCCTGCTCGAAATGATTTGAATAGAGATGCGCATCGCCAAGCGTATGGACAAAGGTGCCGGGCTTCAGATCGCAGACGGCTGCGATCATATGCGTCAACAGCGCGTAGGAGGCGATATTGAACGGCACACCAAGAAAGATGTCGGCGCTGCGTTGATAGAGCTGGCAGGACAGCCTGCCCTCGGCGACGAAAAACTGGAACAGGCAGTGGCAGGGCGGCAGGGCCATCTGCGGCAGATCGGCCGGATTCCAGGCCGAGAGCATCAGCCGCCGCGATTCCGGCGTTGTCCTGATCGCCTCGACAAGCTCGGCAAGCTGGTCGATCTCGCGCCCGTCCGCACCCTGCCAGCGACGCCACTGCTTGCCATAGACCGGGCCAAGATCGCCATTCCCGTCGGCCCATTCATCCCAGATCGACACGCCGTTTTCCTGCAGATAGCGGATATTGGTGTCACCGCGGATGAACCACAGAAGTTCATGGATGATCGAGCGCGTGTGGAGCTTTTTCGTCGTCAGCAGCGGGAAGCCTTCCGCGAGATCAAAGCGCATCTGATGCCCGAACACGGCACGCGTACCGGTGCCGGTGCGGTCGCCGCGATCGACGCCCTCATCGAGAACGCGGTTCAGAAGATCAAGATATTGCTGCATGAAATGCGCTCATGGCTGTCATGAAGATTTCCGGGCAAGGTGACATGCCGACCGCAGGCGATCAAGCCGCAATCAGCCCGCGAACCGAATTGGCCGCGCATTCATCCCGGCCGTGATGCATGCAGCCAGCCAGCGCGCCAGCCAGCGCGCTGGCCAGTCCAACAACCAGTCCAACAACCAGCCCAACAACCAATATGAACATCACATTTGTGAAAACAGCTTTCAAAGCGTCGCCGCTGGACCTATATTGAAGGTGCCGGCTTGCCGGCTATGGCGATAAACGTGCTGTGAAATAGGCAGAGCGGACCCGGGGGCGGTACCCGGCGCCTCCACCATTTCAGCCGACACCTGATTCGATGGCGAATGACGGCTGAAAGACTGGGGGCGAAACAGGATCGACGCATGTAATAAAGACAGTATTTTCGCTCGGTATGGTACCCGCCGTTATCGGGCCATGTAGTAGTTGCAAATGACAACACTGCTCCGGTAGCAGCAGCAGCCTAACGGCAGCGAAAGCAACCGATCTTAAAGTCCAGTCCGCTTGAGCTCGGGTTGGCGGGGTTTGGAACGCACCTGGCAACAGAAGCGTTCCTCTTCTTCCCACAGGTACCAGCTGGATCAGGTAAATGCGCGATGAATGATGACGGGCAGGAATTCACCGGACTCAATTACGAGCTTCTCGTCGAGGAATCGCTTCGTATGGTTGTGCGCTCGGCCCTGCAGATCACCGAAATCAGTGGCCTTCCCGGCGAAACGCATTTTTATATCGCTTTCACGACCGGGTATCCGGGCGTGACCATGGATGACGCCCTTCGCGCGCAACACCCGGAGACCATCACCATCGTCCTGCAACACCAGTTCGCCGACCTTGTCGTCGCCGATGACAGCTTCACCGTCACGCTGTTTTTCGGTGGCAAACCATCCACCATGACCGTGCCATTCGCCGCGGTGACCAGCTTCAACGACCCGTCGGTTGGTTTCGGCCTGCAATTCGGTGGCGATGACGAGGCGGATAATGACCGGGAGGTCGGTGACGAGGCCGTAATCGAAACACCGGATGGTGCGGAAACGGCAGCGGACAACGGGGGAACGGCCGAGGTTGTGTCACTGGACAGTTTCCGCAAATCCCCTTCCTGAGCGTCCACCCTGTCCGCATGGATTGACCAATGACCGATTTTGCCTATAGCCCGATGTTCCCGCTCGGGGACGACAGCACCGAATATGAACTTGTCACCAGCGATCATGTCACGCTTGTCGAGCTTGGCGGCGAGACCTTCCTGAAGATCGAGCCGGAGGCACTTCGCCTGCTGGCACAGCGTGCCTTCACCGACATCTCGCACCTTCTGCGCAGCAGCCACCTGGCCCAGCTGGCGGCGATCCTCGATGATCCGGAGTCGACGCAGAATGACCGTTTCGTGGCACTTGAAATGCTGAAAAACGCCGTTATCGCGGCCGAAGGGCTGCTGCCGATGTGCCAGGATACCGGCACCGCGATCATCTCCGGCACCCGCGGCGATCATGTGCTCGTCGGCGGTGACGAGGGCGAGGCGCTGTCGCGCGGCGTGTTCGACACCTATCAGCAGAGCAATCTTCGCTATTCACAGCTGGCGGCAACAGGCATGTTCGACGAGGTCAACACGGCAACCAACCTGCCGGCGCAGATTGATCTCTATGCCGGCAAGGGGCTGGAATACAAATTCGCCTTCATCCAGAAAGGTGGCGGGTCGGCGAACAAGACCTTCCTCCATCAGAAGACCAAGGCGGTGCTGAACCCGGAATCGATGCGGGAGTTCATCCGCACGGCGATCCTCGACCTCGGCACCTCGGCCTGCCCGCCCTATCATCTGGCGGTGGTCATCGGCGGCACCTCGGCCGAATATAATCTGAAGACGGTCAAACAGGCCTCGATCCGTGCGCTTGACGCGTTGCCGACCGAAGGTAACAGCCTTGGCCATGCCTGGCGCGATCTGGAATGGGAGGCCGAAATCCTGCAGATCACGCGTGATCTGGGGATTGGCGCGCAGTTCGGCGGAAAATATTACTGTCATGATGTGCGGGTGATCCGTCTGCCGCGCCATGGCGCGTCCTGCCCGATTGGCATTGGCGTATCCTGCTCGGCCGACCGGCAGGCACTTGCCAAGATCACGCCGGAGGGCATTTTTGTCGAGAAGCTGGAGCGTGACCCGGCACGCTATCTTCCCGAAATCGATACGTCTGACGAAATCCCGGCGGTGCCGGTCGATCTGAATCGTCCGATGGTGGAAATTCTGGCGACGCTCAGCCAACATCCGGTGGCGACAAGGCTGGCCCTGACCGGCCCGCTGATCGTGGCCCGTGACATCGCGCATGCCAAGCTGCTGGAACGCCTGCAGGCGGAAGGCGATCTGCCACAATGGTTCAAGGACCATCCTGTCTATTACGCCGGACCGGCAAAAACACCGGAAGGCATGGCGTCAGGGTCATTCGGACCGACCACAGCCGGGCGCATGGACAGCTATGTCCCCACCTTCCAGGCGGCAGGCGGGTCGATGGTGATGCTGGCGAAGGGCAACCGCTCACGCCAGGTTCGCGAAAGCTGCGAGGCGCATGGCGGGTTCTATCTTGGCAGCATCGGCGGCGTCGCCGCGAAGCTGGCGCTGGAATCGATCAGGAAGATCGAAGTGCTGGAATATCCCGAACTCGGGATGGAGGCTGTCTGGAAGATCGAGGTCGAGAATTTCCCGGCCTTCATCATCACCGACGACAAGGGTAACGACTTCTTTGATATCCGGTGACGTCGGGTTTGGTCACGCCGGCGGCGGGCCACCGCTGGCATAATCGATCAGCTGGATCGTATGCCGGACAGGGATCTCGCCATCAAGCTGCTGGATACATCCGATATTGCCCGCGGCCACAATCGGGGCGCCAGTATCACGGATATTGTCAAGCTTGCGCCGGCGCAACCCATCGGCCATGTCGGGCTGCAGGATGTTGTAGACCCCCGCCGACCCGCAGCACAGATGCGGCTCCAGCGGTTGCCGCACCTCGAACCCGGCCTGACGAAGCAGGCTGACCGGCAGATCGTGGATTTTCTGTCCATGCTGCAGGGAACAGGCCGAATGATAGGCCACAACACCGCGCCCTTCCGGTGCCGGATCGATGATCGTGTTCAGCGGCAGTTCGTCCAGCAATTCGGCAATGTCGCGGGTCAGCCCTGCCACCTGTGCGGCGATATCCTTCAATTCCGGATCGTCGCCGATCACATGCTCGTAATCCTTGACCATCGTGCCGCAGCCGGACGCATTGACGACAATGGCGTCGACCGCACCGCTGCGAATTTCGTCTCGCCAGGCCAGCAGGGTCGATCTGATCGCGGACCGGGCCGCGTCGGCCTCGCCGATATGATGCGCCAGCGCCCCGCAGCAAAACGCCTCGGCACGCACGGTCACCCGCACACCAAGCTTGTTGAGAACCCGTATGGTGCTGGCATTGATCGCAGGATCAAGCGCGCGCTGGGCACATCCGGCCAGAAGAATGACATGACGAATGGCCTTGACGCGCGGCTCAAACCGCATCGTCCGGCCGCCAACCCTGTCAAAACGGGGCGGTTTGCGCGGCAGCTTGGCCAGCGCCGCGCGGATACGCTCCGGCATGACCGGCGCGAAGAGGCTGCCGATCCGGCCAAGGCGGATCATCAGATGAAACCGCGCCGCATGGGGAATGACATGCACCAGCATCCGCCGCATCAACCTGTCAGCCCATGGCCGCCTAACCTGCCGGTCAAGCCGGTCACGGCCAATTTCGATCAGATGATGGTAATCGACGCCCGAAGGGCATGTTGTCGTGCAGGCAAGACAGCCAAGGCAGCGGTCAAGGTGAATCCCGGTATCGGATGACACGCTGTCAGGGCTTTCAAGAAGTTCACGCATCAGCCAGATGCGCCCGCGCGGGCTGTCACGCTCGTCACCGGTCATCACATAGGTCGGGCAGGTCGCGGTGCAGAACCCGCAATGGACGCATTTGCGGAGAATGGCATCAGCCTCGCGGACCTGTGGGTCAAGAAGCTGGATTTCGGTGAAATGCGTCTGCATGCCGCCCTCGTCTACATGCCTTCATGCATGCGTTCATAATTCAGCACGCCGAGCGGGTCAAAGGATGCCTTGACCCGCTTGTGAAGCTCAAGGACCGGTCCGGACAGCGGCTGGAATGGCGCAATGCTCTCGCGCGTCGCGCCAACATCGCGGATCAACATGGCGAACCCGCTGCCAAGGCCGGCGATGGCAGCGCGAAGTGCCGTCCCGATATGCGGCGAAGTGCCGGCAATCCATAATAGCCCCCCTGCCCAGTCGGCGATCATCCGGACATCAAGACCAGGATCAAGCGCCGCCATCACCCGCGGCGCGTCGGACGGGGCACAGGACACCTTCCAGATGTCATGCGGCCTTTCGGCGAGCGGCTGGATATCCCTGATCCGCTGCCACAGAGCAGCACTCCTGTCAGCATCAAGCGGCTCGCCGCCACTGAGTGCCAACAGATGGCCAAGCCTGTCCGCCACCGAGGCCTCGATCCCTTCCAGCCTGATCACCGCCGTAAAGGGCATGCCAAGATCGACGCCTTCCTCGGCGGCGACGGTCTGCGGCAGGATGGCGGCAGCCCCGGGTTCATGCGCGGTGGCAAAGATCGAGGCAATGCCCGAAACGGCATCGACGAGGCTGTCATGACCGACAAGGAGCGAACGCGCGGTTTCGGGCGCTGGCAGGGTCTTCAGCGTGATCTCATCCATCACGCCAAGCGTGCCGAAAGACCCGCACATCAGTTTCGACAGATCATAGCCGGTGACATTCTTCATCACCTTGCCGCCCGACTTGAACAGCTCGCCGCGCCCCGACACCGCCTCGAAGCCGAGCAGATAGTCGCGCGCCGCACCGGCGGTCAGTCGTCGCGGGCCGGACAGGTTGGCGGCGATCACACCGCCGATGGTGCCGCTGGCCCCCGGCGCGCCCTCACCCAGAATGCGTGACAGGCGGGGCGGCTCGAAGGCCAGTATCTGGCGCGCCTCGGCAAGCGCCGCCTCGACAATTTCCATCGGCGTTCCGGCGCGTAGCGTCAGGACAAGCTCCTCCGGCTGGTAATCGATGATTCCGCTGAAGGCGGAGACATCGAGAACAGCATCATAGGATGCGGCGCGGCCAAGATGGCGTTTGGTGCCACCGGCACGCAGCTCAAGCCGCGACTTTGCAGCCACCGCGTCCTGAATGGCATCCTGTGCCTGCTGCAGATCGGAGATGACAATATCGGTCATCAGGCAATGGCCCCTTGCAAGTCAGTCCGGCCAGCCGAATGCCGGTGTCCTAGAATCTCGGCAGATCGGGATGTGGCAGCTTGCCCTTGTGGACATGAAGCCGGCCAAGCTCGGCACAGCGATGTAGATGGGGAAACACCTTGCCGGGATTCAGAAGATGTCCCGGATCGAAGGCGCATTTCAGACGCTGCTGCTGTTTCAGATCATCCTCGGTGAACTGGATGTTCATCAGATCGCGCTTTTCAACGCCGACACCATGTTCGCCGGTCAGCACACCGCCCATCTCGACACAGCTTCGCAGAATGTCGGCGCCAAATTCCTCGGCGCGTTCTAGTTCGCCCGGCTGGTTGGCGTCGAACAGGATCAGCGGGTGAAGATTGCCATCACCGGCGTGGAAGACATTGGCGACACGCAGGCCATATTGCTGGCTCAGCGAATTCATCCGCCGCATCATGTCGGGTAGACGGCGTCGTGGAATGGTGCCATCCATGCACAGATAGTCCGGTGAAATCCGGCCAACAGCCGGAAAGGCCGATTTGCGGCCAGCCCAGAACAGGTTGCGCTCTTCCTCGGACTGGCTGACGCGTACCGACGTTGCGCCGGCCTTGCGGACGATCGCCTCGACGCGTTCGATCAGCGCGTCAACCTCTACCTCTGGACCGTCAAGTTCGATGATCAGAAGCGCCGCCGCCTCGCGCGGATAGCCGGCATTGGCGAAATCCTCGGCGGCGTTGATGGCAAGCCCGTCCATCATTTCCATGCCGGCGGGGATGATGCCGGCAGCGATGACATCACCAACCGCCTTGCCGGCATCACCAGTGTCCTCAAATCCGACAAGAAGCGCCCGCGCGGTGGCCGGTTTCTGCAGAATGCGAAGCGTCACCTCGCTGACAACGCCAAGCAGCCCCTCGGATCCGGTCATCACACCAAGAAGGTCATAATCACCCGAATCAAGATGCTTGCCACCGAATCGCAGGATTTCACCCTCGATCGTGACAATCTCGACACCAAGGAGATTGTTTGTCGTCAAACCGTATTTCAGACAGTGAACGCCGCCCGAATTCTCGGCCACATTGCCGCCGACCGAGCAGGCGATCTGGCTTGACGGGTCCGGCGCATAATAGAAACCGTCCGCCTGCACGGCGTGGGTGATGGCAAGGTTGGTCACGCCGGGCTGCGCGACAACACAGCGGTTGGCGTAATCCACCTCAAGGATGCGGTTGAATTTTCCAAGGCCAAGAAGCACGGCATCCGCCAGCGGCAATGCGCCGCCTGACAGCGAGGTCCCGGCCCCGCGCGGCACCACCTTGACCCCCTGCTCGTGGCAATATTTCATCACGGCGGCGATCTGCTCGACCGTTTCGGGCAACACCACCGCCAGCGGCACCTGTCGGTAAGCGGACAGGCCGTCAGAGTCAAAGGCCTTCATGCTTTCGGTCGAATCGACGACGCACCCGTCAGGCAGCATCCGCCGCAGCGCGCCGCAGATGTCGTCGCGCCGGTTCATCACCGCCTGATCTGGTTCTGGCATCAACATGGCCTGGGTCCGTCAGCAAATGGTTCGCTGCCTGCACTATACATCTAATCGTGCCGATCTGTCAGCGCCATGTGACAGGTGATTTGCAACACCGCGTCGGTAAAATCTCTCGACACAAAAAGATGCTGAAATGAAAAACGGCCGGCAAAGCCGACCGTTGGACAATTTATTCGGGGCGTGTTCAGCCCTGACGCGCCTTCATGCGCGGGTTGCGCTTGTTGATCACATAGAGGCGCCCACGACGGCGCACAACCTGACAGTTGCGATCACGCGACTTGAGAGTTTTGAGCGAGCTGGCGACTTTCATGTTCGGCTCCGGCACAAAGCGTTGAATTCAATGAGCGGGTTGTCTAGCACCGCGCCCCGATGACGTCAATGCAGAAATCGGCTGGCGTGACGGTGCTAGCCGGCGCAGACCACGCCTGTTCCCTTGAGCCCACAATAGCCATTCGGCACCTTGTGCAGATATTGCTGGTGATAATCCTCGGCATAGTAGAACGGTCCGGCCGGCCCGATTTCGGTTGTAATCTCGCCAAGTCCTCGCCCCGCCAGTGCCGCGCCATAATCGGCCGCCACCCGCCGGGCAAGATCGAGCTGTGCGTCCGAGGTGGTGAAAATCGCCGAGCGGTACTGCGTACCGAAATCATTGCCCTGGCGATAGCCCTGTGTCGGGTCGTGCTCCTCAAAGAAGGTTTTCAGGATTCGGCCAAGGGAAATCTGTGACGGGTCATATACCACCATCACCACCTCGGTATGGCCGGTCCGCCCGGAACATACCTCCTCATAGGTCGGATTGGGGGTGAAGCCGCCAGCATAGCCCACGGCGGTGGTGAACACGCCGTCAAGCTTCCAGAACAGACGCTCGGCGCCCCAGAAACAGCCAAGCCCGAGATGGATTTCCTCGAGATTGTCAGCAAAGGGCCCCATTGTCGGCGTTCCCAGAACGCCATGCGGCGCACCTTCCCAGACTGGCATCTCGCGCCCCGGCAGCGCTTCGGACAGAAGCGGCATGCGCGCCTTGAAGGGATTTGAAAACAGCATGGTAGCCTCGCATTTCACAGATTATGTCTGGCAACGGCACATGTCCTGTCAGGCCTCGCGGCGAAGCGCCTCGACACCCGGCAGCTCGCGGCCTTCCAGCCATTCCAGAAATGCGCCGCCAGCGGTTGATACATATGAGAATTGGTCGCTGACCCCGGCATTTGCAAGGGCGGCCAGCGTATCACCGCCACCGGCGACGGACATTGTGTCTCCGGCCTGAGTCGCCTTCGCCACGGCCCGCGCCACGGCGGTGGTGGCGCTGTCAAAGGGCGGGAACTCAAACGCGCCCATCGGCCCGTTCCATACAATGGTCCGGCATCTGGCAAGATCAGCCATGGCGGTGGCGATGGATTGTGGGCCGGCATCGAGAATCATGTCGTCCGGCGCCACTTCGCCCGGCAACGCAATCCGGTGTGGCACATCGCGCGCCAGCTCTGTCGCGACAAGAAAATCCTCCGGCAGGCCTATATCACAGCCATGCGCCGCCGCCTTGTCAGCGATGGCGCGCGCGGTCTCGACCATATCGGCCTCGACAAGCGACGCCCCGACATCCTGGCCAGCCGCCAGCAGGAAAGTGTTAGCCATGCCGCCACCAAGGATCAGCCGGTCGACTTTCACAATCAGATTTTCCAGCACCTGAAGCTTTGTGGACACTTTCGCACCGCCGACAATCGCTGCCACTGGGCGCGCCGGCGATGCCAGCGCGGCGTGAAGGGCCGCCAATTCCGCACCAAGCGCACGGCCTGCCGTCGCCACCGCCATCATACGTGGCAGGGCTTCGACCGACGCATGCGCGCGATGCGTGCAGGAAAACGCATCCCCGACATAGATATCGCCAAGACTGGCCAGAGCGGCGGCGAATTGGGCATCATTCGCCTCTTCGCCCGCATAAAACCGCAGATTTTCCATCATCATCAGATCGCCATCCGCAAGTTCCGTAACGGCACGGCGCGCGCCCTCGCCAAGGAGATCGGCCTCGACAGGCACCTGGCAGTCGAGAAGCTCGGCCAGACGCGCGGCAACCGGCGCGACCGAGAATTCCGGCGCGACCTTGCCCTTCGGGCGCCCGAGATGCGTCAGGATGATGATCCTGGCACCGGCCTGCCGGAGCGATTTCAGCCCTGGAAGAATACGCCGGATGCGGGTGTCGTCGCTCACCCTGCCATCGACAATCGGCACATTCAGATCGAGCCGCACAAGACAGCGTCTACCGGCTGTCTGCACTTCATCGACAAACAAAAAGGGAGCGTCCATTAGCGAAATCTGATATACTTGTTGCCAGTTTGGGAATGCATATCGCTTAACCGAATTCAGTCTCGCCGGCAAGGAGCACCGGACGGTTTAGGCAGCTTTTCCGATGAATGATGCCGCGACGCCGCCGCAAAATCGGGCCCGAGTGCCTGTGACGGGTAGCCGGTCGCGACTTTGGTTTTGCTGGGATCTCATATATCTACGGACTGCTTTCGAGATGTTACCTGTATATGTTCTTTCGTTACGTCGAAATCAGGCACGGCGGCGTGAAATCAAAAGCCATCTGGAGGCATTGGGCATATCGTTCGAATGGATCGACGGTGTTGATGGCCGGCAACTGTCGGCCCAGGAAAGGAGCGAATTCCTGTCAAATGAACGTCAATTCTTCGCAAAAGGCCCCATGTCTGATGGTGCCCTCGGATGTTTGCTGAGCCATCGTTTGGCGTGGCAGAAGATTGTTTCAGATTCCGACAACGCCGCGTTGATTCTCGAGGATGATGCTGTTCTCCAGCCGGAAACAAAGGACGCGCTTTCACGCATTGAAATGCTTGCCGGCAGGTTTGACATGATTCATCTCCACCATACGACAAAAAGACCGCTTATTGGCAATTTCGACATCTCTGAGACGCAGTCACTTTCGTTACATAAATACAATCCCATCCAACTTGTGGCGTATGTGATCAGTCGCAATGCGTGCGAAAAATTGCTGAAACTTTGTCTGCCCGCGGTGTTCGAAGTTGATTTGCTGTGCCAGCGATGGTGGGAGCATGGCCTGACGACCTTGACCGTTGACCCGCCACTGGCGACAGAGATCGGCGGCACCTCGACAATCGGATATCCGAGCATCCCGCCGGTTTGGCAGAATGACAGCGTCAGGCACAAGGTCGGCCGGTATTTCAATCGCAGGAAAGCCTCGGTTATGAAGCGTTACCTGTTTCACCGAATGTCTGCGGATGTGATGTCAAGATTGGCGAGTGACTGATACCGGTGAAATTAACACGCCCCCGAAGGAGGAGGTTTCCATCCCCGCGTCGTGGCAAGATGGTTGCGAACTAGAACCGATTTTCATCCTTTGAATGTCTTTCATAGGATTTTTCCTCGACGAGCGCTGACCCGGTCGCGAGGTTGATCCGTTTCTTCAGCTCGGCCCGCCGGTCATTGGTGACATAGACGGCGCGCGCCAGCTCGATGAAACGCTCGCCGAAACGCCCGGCCGCATCCTCGGCGCGAATGTTGTCCTCGATGTCCCACAGCTCGCCATTGACGGCACGAAGCGCATCACTCAAGGCAACCATTTCATCACTGTCGAAGACGCCGCCGCTGACAAGAGGGCGAAGCGTGTCCAGCTCGGCGGTGATATTCCGCAGCTTGTCCGGATCGGTAATCCGCGCCGACTTGATTTCGAGAATGGTGACCTTGTCGACAACCTCGCCGACCGAGACAGGAACGCTGAGTAACATGATGGTTGCTTCTTGCTGATAACACCGTGATCTGCCTCTGTGTTGCGCAGTTTGGCGCATGGCGCAAGCCATGTTTGCGGGGCTTGCCGACACAACCGGCCTGTCCTTTTCGCCAGCCGCGTGATAGGCAGGCTGTCTCCGGAAATCACAGAACACGCCGATGTCGTCCTCCACACCACCAACCATCTCGACCCGTAGCCGCGAATTCTGGGCCGGCGTCAGGCAGGAATTGCCGCTGCAGCTTGGCGTCGCACCCTTCGGGCTTGTATTCGGCGTCCTCGGCATCGCCAGCGGCCTGACGCCGCTGCAAACCATCCTGCTGTCCTCGATCATCTTTGGCGGCGC
>Ga0181591_10003254_pt1 | contig 14059 bp, 27 predicted proteins | sample 071ome_33_FD_133757 | JGI IMG/M metagenome (GOLD analysis project Ga0181591, IMG submission 133757) | Coastal salt marsh microbial communities from the Groves Creek Marsh, Skidaway Island, Georgia - 071412AT metaG (megahit assembly) | ecosystem: Environmental > Aquatic > Marine > Intertidal...
AGTGTGAAAAAAAATAAAAAAATTATGAAACAAGCATTTGCAACCATCCGCGCGGTGATTACTTTAGGGGTAGAAGGCAGCGACATGGGAGTCGCGCCGAAACGGGAAAAGAGGAGAGGGAAAGATGAAAGACTTGAACAGGCAACAGATAGTGAAAATGCTTTATGGTATTTGGGCAACACCAAACCATAATGGCAATTATCTCATTACCTGCCATATCAACTGCTGCCAAGGCATCTATGACAAGAGTGGTAACAAGTTGCATGGGTCATTAAAGTTGCATCCAAGCGAGGCGCTTAAGGCTATTCAGGCTGCGCCCTGTTATGCGAATATAGAAGATTAGCCCCCAAACCGGCCAGCCCGCCGCCGTCAAGAGCGGGGATAACTTCAACAGGAATAGGATGGGAATGCAATGGTAATGCAACCACGAACACCGGATGATTGGGATGACGAGGACTTGGCTTTTACGGCAGGCGAGATGAGCATGATTGCGCTAATTATCACGCTCGTTGGATTGAGCGTTTTTGCGATTATATTCTAGCCCCACACGCGAGGGTCTATCCCTCCCCTCGCACACGGGTCTGCCAGTATCCCCGTGCCCAAAGAAGACTGGCCTTTTTATTTAACCATGAATGCAGGAGTGAATTATGACTCACGAAATCAAGTTTTATCTCAATGGCGGCCTGGGAGAAATCCGCATCAATGAAAATAGCGTAATTCCCGTTTTTGATTCCGCCTGCATGGAAGAAATGGGAAAGTTTGCTGATGGCGTGGGTATCAATCAAACGCCAAACGGGGCAGCTATTTACGCCCTTTATCACGATGAAGAGATGGAGTTTTGTGTTGGCAACATCGAGCCTGCTTACCCATCCAGCGAAAGCATCAAGGATGCCAAGAGGATTGCGGACATTCTCGTTACTGGATAATCACAAAAGGAGGAGTATACACATGCACATCAGACTAATGTTCCCGACTGACTACGTAACCGCTGCCGACTTAAAAGGGCAGGATAAAACGGTTACGATTGCGACAGTTGTACAGGATGAACTAACCATGCAGGGAGGCGTAAAAGAGCAAGCCTGGGTAGTTTCGTTTGTAGAGGCGCAAAAGAAACTGGTACTTAATAAGACAAACGCGAAACTGATTGCAGCACATCACGGCGACGAATCTGATGATTGGATAGGCAAGCAGATTACATTGTACCCAACCACTTGCAAATTCGGGCGCGATACCGTTGAGTGTATTCGTGTTCGCGGCAAACAGTCGCCGTTTTCAAAATGAAGGAGCAAGTTTTCTGTTTTGGGGTTTTTATTGGTTTCGTCATAGGGGCAGGCGTTTCCGCGCTCGTGCTTATGATGTGGCCGCAACTACTATACTAAGGGATTGAAGATGGAAACGGGAAGGTATGACATTGATAACGAACGCTATCACATGAGCAAGGGTATTAGCAGCACAGCGCTCAAGCTGATGTGTGACTGTCCGTACAAGTACAAGAATCGAAAGGCTATGACAAAAACGCCAGCGCTGCAACTTGGCAGCCGCGTACATGGTGCCTTGCTTGGAGACGCACCCGAATTGGTCGTAGTTCCGAAATTCGACAGGCGCACAAAAGCGGGCAAGCTAGCGTATACGGAATTTTACGAGCAGTATAGCGATACGTGTTATGACTTCTGCACACTTGAGGAGTACGAAGTCGTTACGGCTATGCGCAATGCTGTCCTGGCACACACGGACGCGGCTGCGTTGCTAGATGGTGGCGTTTACGAACAGGCGGGATACTACGAAAGTGAGTGTTATGGATTGCTCAAGGTAAAACCTGACATTCGCCGTGATGACATGGGCATGATTGCGGACGTTAAGACAATCGGTACAAGCGCAAGCCCTGATGTATTCACGCGGCAAGCCATGAATCTACACTACCACATGTCCGCAGCCTTCTATATGGACATCTCAAGCGCGATCGCGGAACCGCAATACGATAAATGGGTATGGATAGTCGTGGAATCGAAACCGCCGCATACTGTCGCCGTGTATTACGCCAGTACGGAAATGATTGAACGCGGGCGCGAGTTGTACGTGTCCGCCCTGGACAAGCTCATCAAATGCAAGAACGCGGATGAGTGGCCCGCGTACCCGACACAGATGCTACAACTACCCACATGGGCGCAGTAATCATGGATGAACTACTTTTTGACGTTGGCGAATCGTTGTCACCGCAGTTGCAATGGTTGGAGCGGCATAAGATTGCGATTGAGTTTGTACTAAAGGAAAACTGCTGGAAGGCGCGCCAACAAGACAAGCCCGATATTGTCGCGGAGTATCGCAACCATGACGACTGTTTGTATGAACTGGCATTAATGCACGGATTAAAAACATGGGATGAGGAGCACCATGCTTAAATTTGTTTACATGAGTGTAATAGCGCTTACATGTGCGAGCTGTCGAACGCTTCCGACTATTAGCACAGACGCAATCACGATTGTTCGCGCTGATATTGTGAGGTCGCACGAGATGACAGAGCCGGAAGCGTTGCGCGTTTATCGTGAAACTGGCAAGTATCGCGGATTGACAGATGATGAGTGGACAACGCTCATGATTATAATCGAAGCGATTGAACAACGGGAACGGGAATTGATAGAGGAGGAGCGATTAAATGGAAATTAAGTCACAAGAGCACATGCTCGGTGCAATAGGCAAGCTGATGGGCGTGAGAACACACTCGGCAGACAAAACACTGCGCTACTATTCGCTGGTATGTCAAACGTCTGAAATCTATTCTGCGCAGGTTTGGATGTGTGATGATGCAGGCGAGGACCTTGAAAACATCTTGCATTCCGGCTTTTGCGAATCCTGGGATGAGGCGTATTTGAATCTGAAAGTAAAGGTGCAGAACTATCATGAGCGCGTATGACAGATGGCTTGACGTTGACGACGATGAGTGGTGCGAGAAGTGCGACCACTGGCCGTGCGAGTGCGACAGGGAACCCGAAGAAGAACGATACGATGACGATGGTGACTGCTATGACATCTGATGAAGCGTGGAGCGACTATAAGAGGCCAAACAATCCAGGAAACGAGATGAAATCATCTCAAAATGTGGATTTTCATCAAACTGAACATCCGATTGACCATTGCGACCACGACAACAAATCAGCGTCGGATATGCACAATAACGAAAGTTTCACGAGTCATGAAAGTGATTGCGTCAGTTGCGGCGAAGCTGATGCAGTTACGAACTTTCGGTACTTGTCGGTATATGCCGATGAAACGGAACCCGAACCAACCACCTACAGCATCACAACGACAGACCGACAGGCGCACATGCGAATGCTCAAGGCTGATGATTTGTATGCGATGCTTTGGGATATTGATATGAAAATGCGGTCATTGATTAAGCATTACCCTTGGATGGATGAGGACAGCGAAATTGAGACACAGTTGGAGTGTTGGCGCGAGATGATTAACGATGTGTGCGACTTTGATAGGTGCTGGGAATGACTGAATACGACAATCTTATTAAGCAAGCAGACGCATTAATAGAGCAGGCTGAACTCCTTAAAGCAGAGGCGCACCGTAAACGAGCACTGCCTGACTACTGGCGTGTTGGCATGAAGGTTCGATATTTACGCTCTCAAGAGTGGGGGTTCAGTAAGGGGCAAGTAGGAACAATAACGGAAATCCACAAAGAATATCAGCACCCAACGGACCCCAATAGAAGCGCAAGGTCGGCAAGCGAGTATCAAGTGTTCTATACGGGAGGCTGTTACGGCCAATACTGGACTACTCCCGATGACGTTGAACTACTGGAGGCAAGCGATGAGCAGTGAGACGAAGTGGACGCGAGGGGCAGGATGAAAATACTACGCTTTTGCATACTGCTGATGTGTAGCATACTAACCGGCTGCACTCACACCGACATCCGCGAAAACGAACTCGCAAACGAACGGTTGCGTTATCCTATGGCGGATACGGTGCCAGTGTTTGTTATTCCATTCCCTTAGCCTGGCCAACGCGCCCGCCACCGTCCTTGAGATAGTTGGTGTACGCGAGATTCGAGATGGTGTAGTAGCGCTTGCACGACTTACAAAGCATCTGCCTTTGAACGGTTCCGCGTCCGGTTGTGCGTGTCTTGCTAAGATAAACGCTGTATGAGCCACAGTGCTGACATGCCCATTTTCGCACCGGCAGCATTGCGGTTGCAGTTGCTTCCGCGAGTACGCCTACATGCGTCTTTGGCGGCGTGTACGGTGCCAGTTTGTGATATACGCGTTCTAGCAGTCTCACATCTTGTTCGCAGTATCCGACCATCTGCTCAAGTGCGAGCGGACACCCCTGCATGATTGCAACCCATGTATCGAACCCGCCGTGGTCGTGCTTGCCCTCGCCAAGTAAAAACCGCCCGATATACTCAAGGCTGTTGCTGTTAAACAGAAACTTGTTTTTCGCTATCTTGAGCGTGTCTATGGTTTTCCAATCGCCTGTACCGCTGAGGCCGTGCTTGATGCAGCGAGTATTAAACCACTTGATGTCGAAGCGGTCGCCGTTATGCGCAACGAGTTCATCTGCGCGCTTGGCTACCTTTAGAAACTTTTTTAGCAGCTTTTTATCGCAGCCATTGTCCCAGGTAAGCGTTTTGACTTCTTCGTCATGTTCCCATTTGTACGAGATGCATATGACAGCGCGCTCCTTAACAATGTTTGCGTGACTTATGTTCAGTTTGTAACCAGTACGCCATGTGTAAACCAAATTCGGACTCACCTCTAAATCGTAAAAAAGCCGCTTCATTTATACCTCCGTATCAAGTGGAGCACCACCATTGCGACGACAATAGACAACCATAGCCAAACCGTTTGCCATTGCGTTAGCGCAGCCATCATGGCGCAGAGTAAACCTTTGTGTACTCGTCTGTCGGATAAGTGTATTTTTCGCCGCCGACGCGAACGCCCCGATAATACATGCGCGCCCGAATCCAGGGCATGCCATCCTCGCGGCAAATTGTATACAGCAGCCTATCTGCTTCTTTTCGCCATTTCCGGTCAAGGTGCCCCTCCCGCATTAATTGATAGAAGCAGTCGTGTATCAGCCCTGCACGCTGATTAGTCTTGTCGTCGTAAGTAGGGCCGCTGCAGCCATCCCAGCAATAATTTGCGCGTATTTTTAGCAGCCCCGTACTAGTGAGCCATATGTAATCGGTTACGATATCATAGGTAGGCGTGATAGGGGTCTGAACCTCATAGGGCGTATTCGTCGCATACTTGTAGCCACGGACACGATGATAGGTGATTAAACCCTTTTTGAGCGGTTTGCCCATACTTATTTTTTTAATGACTCTTGGAGCAGCTTTTCTAGTTTATCCATCCGACGGTTATAGTCGGATTCCATATATTCAGCGTTGTGCTTAATTGCCTGCTTAATTTCCTGGAGTTCACTAACAAGCCTTTCCTGGTCGCTTTTATAGTCCATTTTAAGTATGTATTTCTCCGGCATCTCATCAACACGTCTCCCAAGCTCTTGCTGTGCGCTGAATCCAATCTGTATGATGAATCCCATTGCCGCGAACGCTATGGCATAGGCTACATTCAACATCCAGTTAAAAGCGTCTTTGTTATCCGTTGGCTTAGTCATCTCGCGCCTTTCACTATTAATCAGCTTTTGTTTTATTCTCGAACACGTCTCCACTCGTGCCGAATCGGGTAAAGCTGCCGTCTGATGACTGCTTATGTAAGCCAAGCCCGCCGAAGTTATCGTTGCTGTACTCAACGCTTCCGAATCCGGTATTGAGCGCGAACTGGCAACCCGTGCACGCCAGTAGTAGAATAAAAGCAGCGACGCGCGACAACACGTGAGAGGTGGGCGTGCTTTGAGGAGCTACGCGCGCGCTGCTAAAAGTTTGTTTTTTCATGATGCCAAATCCTTCTGTGATTGGTCCTTGAGGTACTTTTTGCGGTTGTCTTCGGTTAGCGCGAATCCGCACTGACACTTGCACTTGCCCGCCGCGATGTCGTCTTTGCTGTGGCGCATGTTATTGCGGCAGTCAGGGCAGACGTACCATTTGCTTTCGTATAGCCCCGACGTGTTTTCAAGTTTGCCGTGAACGTATAATTTCCAGTCGTGCACGTGTGACAACGCCTGCTCTAGCGCTTTCTCGTATGGGACATGTTCAAACGCGGTGAGCTTGCTGTCGGGGTTGCAGTTGTAGATTTCTAAACCGTGGTCCTTGAAGTGCTGTTTCATGCGCTTGAAACGCCAATCAAGCTGCTTATATGTAGTCTGATTGTTGCGGATTGCTGATGCTTTGCGGTCCTGGTTGAATGCGTAGTGGTTTTTCTCATCCATGTTGAAGTCTGCGCCAAGTAAGTAGATGCGGCGAAACCCACAACTATATAGCAACTTGATAGCCGCAAGCATGCATGAGCGGCATCCCTTGCGCCCGTTTTCGTCTTCGTTATGCTTGCTGTTCCCCCAATTGACGCTTGCCTCGGTCAAGAACTCGTCGGGCTTAAAATGTGTGTTTCTGTCGTAGTATATGACGTTCGGGCACTGGTCAACGGTTACACCTGCGGGCATGTCAAGGTCTGAGTTCCATAGCGGCTTTTGGCGTGCTGACGTTGGCGCGAACTTGGTGATAGTTGGGTCGTTCCAAATTGTGTACAGGAATTTATCCGCACCATCGACGCACGTCCAAAAGTTCGGGCGCAGCTTAGGCATCAGCGCTTTCGGTCCATTGTTTACACACATCGTATGCACGAACTTTAGCGGTCCTCGGTCAATCGTTTTTAGGCTAGGTCCGTTCATAATCAAGAACGCCGTTGCGCCGTGATACTGTCCTACTATGTTCGCTGGCTTGTTGCCTTTAGTGGTAAAGGTGCTGTCGCAATTTTCAGCGAATGTGTGCGCCTTGATTGCGAGCTTGTCGCCGTCTTTGATGTGCCACTTTTTGCGGATGTTAACGGGCGCAATTACCTCAATGACGCCTTTACACGGATTAATGGCGCGGCGAAGCAGTACGCGCTTCGGCGTCTTGAATTCCTTGCCCTTCCGCGATGTTATTTCCGCATCATAGTACCAGTAGCCTATACGCTTTTTTGGTATGCTCGCGTATTCGTCAGGGTAACGCGGCGCAAACTCGCTGAACTTAGGTTGTAGCGTTGCCAACATGTGTATATCGTGGTTGTCTACGCGCAGATTCAGTGTACCAGGCTCGACTTCTTTCCATCCCGACTGCTGCCTAATCCTGTTTTCGCGTTCGGGATTAAGCTTGCCTATTTCAAGTTCGCCAGGAGGCCCGCTTGCATTTGGTTTGCTGCTGCGACTGTATACCGTTCCTTCAAAACTTGTCCACGTTTCCAAATTCATCTTGCGTCAGCTCCATAAACGCTTCGGGGGTTATGATTGTACGCCTGCCCAAAATTTTCCCACCACCTTCGGGAAGGGAGCGCACGCGTGATTGATTGTCTACAAAATATTTCGGTTTTGGCATCACAGCATACGGCTCATATTTGCCGGTGAATCCGTTTCTGTCGCACCATTCACGGGCGTATCTATATGTTCCGCTCCACACTATCACATTTTCACCTGCGGCTATCATCGCCTTAACGCGGTTAATGCGTTCGGGAATAGGTTTGGCCCAGCGCTTTTGACGGTCTGTTAAAGTCCCGTCGATGTCCATGTAAATCATACTTGGGTGCCGTATGCGATTGCATTCATGGTGGTTAAACCGCTCAGATTGTCGCGGACGGTAAAAGTCATCTTGTCGTTAGTGCCCTTGCGAAGATGTATGCCCCACGTTAATCCGAACTGCTGGGCGATATCAATTTGCGGTATGTAGCTCTTTTCGGTTGCGCCTCCTGACACATCGCTCAAGAATGCATCCACGCCCGTACCCACGGCAGCAGTCGCAAACCCGCTGCGGATAAATTCCAAATTCGTTTTAATACCGTCGTGCAGTATTAACTCGCCAATGTCTTGGCTGTCCCATTTCCACTCAACGCCGTTTGATAGCGCGGAAAGGTCGCCAAACTCGTTAAGCGTTGGACTGCCGCCGTCGCCAATTAGTACGCTGATTGATTTGATATAGATGTCGCGCGTTTGTGATGCAGATATGTAAAACGGAACCGACGTACTGCTACCGTCAACGGTCATGTCATCGCTACCGCTCGCTGTACCGTCGTCGGTGAAGCGTTGGCGAAATGGCAACGCTATTATTTCTTCGTCAATAGGTGGGTGTTGGTGGACTACTACGGCAAGCTCACCCTCGCCGTTTATTTTTAATCGGCCATCGCGTCCGTATCCGTCAACTATCTGCGCCTGGAGCATTATTTCTCATCCATCCAAAGCTGGACCTCAACACATACCGTATTGGCTGTTGAAGGTTTGCATGTAATTGCCATTGAACCGCCACGCGCCAATATTAGCGAGCCTGAGTAGTCCTGAATAGAATGACCTGGCGAACGATTGATAAATTGCGTGAGGTTGTCGCCGTCTGTAATCGTTTTCCCGCCGGCACTCGCCGCGTATGCCAATCCAAAATCTGAAAATGTTTTATTACTTCCGCTGTTTGATGACAATCGGTCGGCAGCGTTTGCATCGTCTATAATAGTTCCAGCAGTCGGATTCATTATGATACGCAATTGCAGTGAGCCGCTACCGCTTGAACACGTCCGCACTTTATCAATCAACACGTCTTTTTCGGATGTGTTTTTGATATACACCAATGCATTGAATATTCCTGTATCGGTCAATGAAATAAAATCGGACGCAATCAAAAAAGCCTCGCCGCTCTTTTCGCTTATGTCCGTGACACGCGACTGAGCAGTTGCTATAACCTCCAATCGATTGTCTTTATTTACGCCAGCGATGTAGCCGTCGCCTGTTCCGTCTTCGATAATCATATTAAGTGCTCCTTAGTCTGCAATGTAGCCGATGAGCGCTGCGTATACATTGAATGCACCGCTTGTATTGCCGTCTATTTCAATGGCAAGTGACGAGCCTTTCGGCAATTCAATATTAAGCGATGCCAGCAAACGACCGTCAGTCATGTATAGAAGTGCATGGTCAGTACCGCCAGATGTAGCACCTTCACCGTCCGCGCCCTTGTATGCGAGCGTGGTTGTCTTTAATGTCTTATTGCTGCCGAAATTAGTATTGGAAATCATGTCGCAGTTGTTTGCGTTGGTGATAGTGGTGCCGCTGGTCGGGTTGCGAACTATCCAAACATTTGCCGCATCGCTAACGGTTGCCGAGCGCGTGCCAAGACCTACGGCTACTCCGCGCACAATATAATCCTTGTCCTCGTCGCTCTTAAAGTATAGTATGGTTGTTCGCGTGCTGCTGTTTGTCGAAAAAGCAATCGTGCCTGTGTTTATATTGTATTCGCGCCCGTCAATGGCGGCGTCTTTTGCTTCGTCTTTTGTGACTGCAAAAGTGTTGAGCCTGTTTTTGCTGTCTACTCGCGCCTTGAGTCCGTCGCCCACTCCATTACTTATAATCATTTTCCAAGTCCTCAAATTTAATTTCTTCTTGCGTAATGCATTCAAGGTGTGCTCGAATCATTCGCAACTCATAAAAGCACTGCTTTATCAGCTTTAATTCTTTTATTTTGTAATCATTTACGCCTAAACCACTGCGAACAGAGTCACTACTGCGCCCATAATCACCGCCGCTCATTGGTAAACCTGCCTATACATAAATGTAACTAATGTGCTTGGTGATGCGTATAGCTGCACCAGTTGCAACTCATCCGCCCTGCCCTTGAACTCGTAGTGGGTTCCAGGTGGGATTATAAACGAATCTTTGCCAGCCGTGCCAGCAGGTTCGGCATAAAGAATGCCGTTGCCTACGTTGGCGACAAATATGGCACCTATATTTTCGACTATTGCCGCGCTTGTTATGGCCGAAATCGTAGTCGTTGAAGATGTCACCGTCGCATTATGACCGCTGATGTCGCGGTACGTGTGGACTACCTTTACGCGCTGTGCTTTTAGTGGGTTGTTGTCGTGCTTGCCCATGAGTGCCTATGCGCCGAGTCCATACAGGTCGCTTATGTCATCCGTAGTAAGTACGCGGTCGTAAATCCGCACGTCATCAATACGGCCTCCGAAGTAATCAAAGAATGATGCATCATCCACCAGCCATGCGCCTATAGTCACGTCTCCACCTAGGTTTTCCATTCCTGTATATGCGTTCTTGTTGGATGTGTTAGATGTAGCAAGTGAATTGTCTATATACAACTTTATACCTGCGTTAACCTCGGTGCCGTCGTATGTCATAACAACATGCACCCATGTATTCTTGGTGATTGTCTCAGTTGTGTAATTACCCAACCATCCAGCGGTTGAGCTGTCATATACGCGCCCAACCAATCTGTCTGACGTGTCAATCCATAGCGCCCATTCCGAATCGCGCGGGGAAGTGTCTGTATACTTTACCAATATAGGTGCCGCTGAGGCTGTACCCGTTTGATAGTATACCCATGCAGATAAGCTGAAAGGCTGGTCATTGTCTGAACCGTCGGTAAAACTCAGTAAATTACTATCAGCTATGCGTATAAAATCATTTGTTCCATCAAGTGAAACACTAGAAGCGCCGACATTTCCATCACCCCATGTCGCGCCATTTGTTAGAGTCCCGTCAAGGCTATTCTCGCTCGCATCAAACGCGGTTGTGCCCGCCCCCTCTTCTAGTGCCCATTTCGCTATATAATCAGTGACGACATCAGAGACGCCGCTGGCGGATTCAGAAAGCCCACCTCGCCCCCTTCGCCTTACCCCGCCACTGGCAACTGAATATTTGCTTTTATGAAACATTGCACGGCCTAAATAGCGCTATGAACAATAATGGAAACCGCGCTCGTTGAACCCGCGATGAGTTGGATTTCGTCAAGGTCAGTTTTGCGGCCATAAAACGGGTAACTCTTGCCAGTGACAATTTCTGCGTGTGTGCCGCTTACTGCCGCTCCGTTATTGAATACAATCGTGTTTCCGCTCTCGTTTGAAACCTCAACGCAACCAACATCGTCGCCAAGGTCGGTCCCGATTAAATCCGCGAACGTCTGCGATGTTGTCGTGATGTTCTTTTTATATGTTGCGGATACCTTGAGCGCTTCAACCTGCGAAACGCGCTGTGCTGCGCCTGGATTATTTGATTTTGACATTATCGTTGGTCCTCTAAGTGTTTGCCGAATTGATTGTCTCGGTAATGGTTTAAATGTATCTGTGCGCGCCAAAACCAGCGCGGTAACTTGTGACAGTTGCCAATGCGCCTGCGGAATTGCCCGTCACTGCTCGCTTTTGCAAACTTGTCTATCCATGAACGGTCCCTATTCGCTTCGGGGTCCACGTAATAACTGCCGTGCTCGCACTTGTCGATATTGATTAATTGGAAGTATCCCGCGCCAACACATGAGCGCATCTTTTTTGGCAGTCTTGCGTCTGCGCGCTTCCACGGGTGCGCGATATGATTGGAAAAGTCTTCGGCATCTACAACCGTGTTGCTGTTCGCAATTGTATGATTTGGCTGGCTGCGTCTGCCGCTGATGAATATGCTGTTGTATTTGCTTTCGTCTACGCTGTCGATATAATCGCGGAGGCGTGCGAAAAACTCGGGATGGTACACCATATCACAATCTGCAAACAGCAGCCATTCAGTATTGCACCGAAGTATGGCACCGTTTCGGGTAAGTCCGCGATATTGCAAAATCTCATACGGGTATTCGTATCGATGAATGCGAAATCCGAAATTGTCGTATAAATCACAAATCGCTTCGGTGGTAGGTTCGCCGTTATCCTTGACGTGTGATACATCTAGTTTGATTTCGGGCGCATCTATTTGGTGCATTAAGCTAGACAGCATCCAACTAAATCGACGCTGAAAGTTGTGCACCTGTACTGCAATCGTTATATCCACTTTAGCTCCTCCGCGTGAATATCATTGTGTTCAGATAGCAATTCGTGTGCCCGTTTCTTGCGAACACAGATTGAGTGTTCGTAAACATAGACGCATAAACCATTGTAGCGCGATGCTGATACAACCAACCGCTATTTTCTAACGCATATTGCCAAAATCGGGCGGTGCGGCAACTGATATGCCCCCTCCCTGGCTGCGTCGGGTATCCTGCGCCAAACACAAGAACGCTCCCGCTTTTCGCCGCCTCGGTTATGCCCTGGATGATAGGCATGTCCATCTGTGGCGCGGTTTCGGGGCGGACGTTTTTAAGGTGTTCGGCTACCTCTTGGCATATAATCAAATCGTACTTATCGCCGTTTATGGCTTTGCGGATTTGCTCATAGTTATCCAAATCTGTCAGCACTATGTCATCAATCATGCGGTTGGCGATAGCATCGGGTGAGTACTCAAGCCCGCGCCTTTTCTCAACTGGCAATACCGCCAACAACGCACCTATGCTGCTCCCGAAATCAATCGCGCTTTTTGGTTCGCGCCTGAGCACCTTGCATGCGTTCCATATACCACTGCCAAGAGCGTTGTATAAATCGGTGCGCTTTGCTCTGTCTGTGTGCCAACGGTTACTCATGGCTTAAAATACCTCTTCATGTTCATTCGGCACATCTCTTTTCCGATACTGTAGCCTTTGACATGTTGCGCGAAATAGCACGCGGTTGTGTCCTGTGACGGAACCGGCAGCCGCTCACCACACCATTTAGCGAGTTCGCGCGTGAATGCGGTTTTTTCTATCCAGCAATAAGAAGCGAGCCGTTTATGTCTATAGTTTCGCGTTGTGATATTTGGCGGAAAAGCAGGCTCGCCCCCTTTATGGGTATCCAGGTGATTTAAGAAGTGGCCCCCTATAGTGTTTCCTTTTGTCGCCGTGTATCCGCATCTATGGCCTGTTATGGTATGGTTTTGGTATTCGGGCCATATCCAATCTGATACGGGGGTTGCGTCTCCGTCCAGTTTCATCCAATAGGGCGTTTTGACGTGTTCAGCGACACCGTAAACAAACGCTGACAGCATACGCTCGCGCACATTATCGCCCGCCAACGGAAAGCGCCATTTGATGATGCGGACGTTTTCATATTTGCGCAGGAACGCAATACGCTTATCGCGCAGGCGCAACCGATTGATAAACACAATCCATTCCTGGTTTGCGAGTTCGGGTTGTTTCATCCACTCGCGCCAGTTGCTTTCGAGTTTGCCGATGTAATCGGGATTTACCGCAGTCACCATCGTAATATCTTCGCGGCGATTGCGCGTCTTGTACCATCGCGCAAATCTCTTATCGCCGTTAGGCTTTTTCATTAGCGGCCACCTGTCAGCGAATATGTCGTGCATTTGGTTGTATGCTTCTTTCCAGTGCACGCATCCTGCGTCATCCATCACGTGCTTACTGCCATGATAGTGCATTATCTTAGGCTCTTTCACGTTGCCGCCAAATCTGCCGCTACAACCCCACTCGGGGCCAACAATCGCATGCTTGAACTTGTGCAGTATCACCTGTGCGGCCACTTCGTCAACAAGTCTGCGCGTGCAATTCTTCTCGTAGCCTTCGCGCGTGATTGCTTCCCAGTACCGCAAGAACTCGACGTAGTTCTTATCAAACGCGAATATTCCCGTATTTATGGCTTTCCCATAGTCAAGAGCACGCTTAACCTCATCTGCCCCAATAGTGGGCTGCCATGCGCGGATACGTCCACTCACCTTGCCGCCACGTGTTTTCCAATCGCTAAAATGATGAACGACAAAACCGTGTTTTTTCGCCTTATCGATAAGCGGCTGCGGTGATGCAAGCGGTATTGTGTCCGCGTCTAGAAACACATTGTACGTGTACGGGGTAACGCGCCATAATTGCGCCTTTCGCACTAGCGCATATTCACCTTGAAGCGGAACCGTCTTAATATCGACGCCATGAAACTTGCAAAAGCCTACCAAATCGGGCAATGGTTCGCCCTCGTGAATAACTGTGCACGCGCCTTTATACACCTTGCGAAGCGCGTAGACGCTCGTCATCAAACGAACAATGCACTTAGTGTTAAGGTTATAATATATTACGCCCTCACTTGTCTCCATCGCGCATGCCCTCCATGCCGATAAAACCATCTATGTA
>Ga0181591_10003255_pt1 | contig 14056 bp, 12 predicted proteins | sample 071ome_33_FD_133757 | JGI IMG/M metagenome (GOLD analysis project Ga0181591, IMG submission 133757) | Coastal salt marsh microbial communities from the Groves Creek Marsh, Skidaway Island, Georgia - 071412AT metaG (megahit assembly) | ecosystem: Environmental > Aquatic > Marine > Intertidal...
AAGTCCATAAGTGCCGTCATATTGCTGTGATTGATACGAGATTCAGACGGTGACCAGATGGGGCTAACCATGGCAGGCTCCAATAATATATGGTGTATAGTTTTTATGATAAGTGTGGCTCAAAAGACAGGCATTGTGAAATGAATATTATTTTGTGGCCGTAATCCATATTTAGGCCTGATCGGTATACTTTTTAGTAGAAACCTATAAGGTATTAGAGTACAAAAAATAGTCTTCTGAAAACAAGTCAGGAATCAATTATGGAAATATTAATTTTAGGCCTAACACTTTTTTTTAGCGTACATGTTATATCCACCATACCTGCCTTAAAGGGTGTGGTGACATCCTATCTAAAAGGGAATGCCTACAAAGCCGTTTATTCGATTATTGCTTTGATTGGGTTTGTGTTGATTGTGATGGGGTATGGTGATAAGCCATTATTGGCCATTCCTGAGTGGCAAGCGCCAAATTGGGCCAGACACCTCATGTTTCTTGTGCTTTGGGTTGCCATTGTATTACAACCTGCAGCCCACATGCCCACTAACATTAAACGATATACTCGCCACCCCATGTTATGGGGCGTCACGTTATGGGCTGCAATGCACCTGTGGGTAAACAGTGATCAAGCATCTATATTGTTGTTTGGAAGTTTTTTAATTTACAGCGTATGGGCTATGTTGAGCGCCAATATGAGAGGGGCGAAGAAGCAAACCCAAAAAGTCTCAAGATCGAAGGATGTTATGGTTTTACTTGCAGGTACAGTGGCTTATGTTGTGATAATACTATGTCATAAATGGATAGCGGGTGTACCGTTGGTGAATATTTAAGCTTGAATATACTGAAAAAACTAAGGTGGCCTAGCTTAGGCCACCCTTGTTTTAATCTGCTATTGATTTTTAACTTTAAAGTCGTGCTCATAGAAGTAATTAGTCGCTTCCACAAACCCTGGAATACTACCGCAATCAAAGCGTTGGCCTGCAAATTTAACCGCAATCACGCGCTCTTCTTTAGCAACTTGTTTTAATGCATCGGTAATTTGTACTTCTCCATTGGTACCTGGCTTGGTTTCTTTCAGGTAATCAAATATCTCAGGTGTCAGTACATAGCGACCAATGATCGCCATATTAGTTGGTGCATCTTTTGGGTCTGGTTTTTCGATCATGTCACTTACATCGTAGATCCCTGGTTCAATTTCAGTACCACTAATGATGCCATAACTGCCCGTTTCATCTTTAGGCACTTCTTCAATGGCCACAATGCAACATTGATATTTATTATAAAGCTCAATTAACTGCGCCATGGCCCTTGGGATAGGGTTATCCGCTGATTGTTCTAATGGAGCAACACACAAATCATCGGCCAGTATGACTGCAAATGGTTCACGGCCTATAATGGCTTCACCAGTTAGAATTGCATGGCCTAAACCTAGCATGGCACGTTGACGCATAAATATGAATTGGCCGTTATCCATAACTTCATTAATATCTTTTAGATTTTGAAATTTCGAACTGCCGGCAATTTCTGTTTCAAGTTCATAGTTATTATCAAAATAATCGGCAATGGCGCGTTTACCACGACCGGTAATAAATCCCATTTTATTCATGCCTGCTTCCATTGCTTCTTCAACGGCATACTGAATCAATGGCTTATTTACGATAGGCAGCATTTCTTTTGGCATAGACTTAGTCGCCGGCAAAAATCGTGTACCGTAACCGGCTACTGGAAATAAACATTTTTTAACAGTCAATGGTTGTGACATATTTGCTCCAATTTATATATTTGCGATCCACATCATTTGATAAGGGGCTAACGTGATTTCATCATGGGTGTTATCAAAGGTGTTACCGCTGATTAAATCTTTCCATGTGTTAGTGACCACAAGATTCAGGTCAGACAATAACATGGATTGTTCAGTATCTGTAATGTTATAAACACAGAAAATGCTTTGTCGTCTATCCATACTTTGACGCCAAAAACCAAATACCTGATCACTTATATGCAAAGTGAACTGTGTGGCATTCGGATGAAAAGCACTCTGCTGTTTACGTAATTTGATTAACTCAGTCAGACTTTCGTAAACTTTGGCATGATCTGACTCTGGATTCGAAAGCTCACCGATAAGCTCTTCATAATCCCACTCGTGGCGGTTTATGCTGCGATTATGACCTGTGCGTTCTTTTTTCTCATAATCGTTATGGGTACCTAATAGACTATGAATATAAAGGGCTGGAATGCCCTCAAGGGCTAACATAATGCCATGGGCACATAAGAAGCGTTGAAGGCCAAACTCGTCTTTACCGGCTTCGGTTCCTTGTAGGGCATCGTATAGGGTGATATTCACCTCATACGGTTTTTTAACACCATTCTCACCTGCACGCCAAGAAATCTCACCACCGAAGTTTTGCATGGTGGTGACTAATGTGGCTAATTCAGTATCGCTTAAGAGACCCTCAGCAGGTCTAAGCCCAATACCATCATGTGAAGCGATGAAATTAAAATATGTCGTACCGTGCTGGGCTGGTGGCATGCTCATTAACCAGCGTTTTAAATAGCGGCAATTACCTCCAACAAGGGTGTATACCAGAAGAGGTGGCAGCGAAAAGTTATACACACAGTGGGCTTCGTTGGCGTTACCGAAATAACTTAAGTTTTCAATATTAGGAATATTCGTCTCAGTAATGATAATCGCATCAGGCTGAGTATGTTCAATAAGTGTACGAATTAAGCGGACGACTTCGTGTGTCTCATCAAGATTTAAGCAGTTTGTTCCGACTCTTTTCCATAAAAACGCAATGGCATCTAAGCGGAAAATGCGAATGCCGTGATTAAGGTATTCACGAATAATATTAACGAATTCTTTCAATACTTGAGTGTTGGAAAAATCCAGATCCACTTGTTCATGACTAAAAGTACACCATACGTATTCAGTGCCTTTTGCCGTTTGCGTTTCACGCAACAGTGGCGAAGTTCTAGGCCTTACCACATCAGACAACGGGGCGTCTTTGTTTGTGGTGTAAAAGTAGTCACTGCCAACACCTTCACCTTTTATAAAGTTTTTAAACCATTGGCTTTGATCGGAACAATGGTTGATGACTAAGTCGGCCATCAAGCGATATTCACTGGCGATGTTTTCGATATCTTGCCAATGCCCCAGTGAAGGGTTGACTTCATAATAGTCACAAACAGCAAAACCATCATCTGCACTAAACGGAAAGAACGGCAGGATGTGCACAGAATTAATACTGTCTTTCAAGTACGTGTCTAAAAAGCCACGAAGAGTGTGTAAAGGCGCCTCATTTTCTTTTTGGATAGAGTGGCCGTATGTAATAACCGCCACATCTTCTTCAGTCCAATAATTTTGATGTGGGGAAACCGCCTCATAATGCTGGCGAAACCCCATAATATCAATGAGTTCTTGTGTTAGCTCGGTTAGAGCTTGGTTTGTTTGAGCTTCACCATATATGGCTTCTAGGTGATGCAAAATTTTATTTTCAAGTAACTCCAAAGTTGCTGCGTCTATCATAATTTGGCCTATAACTGTGAAGTAAATTCATGATGATCTTCTTCGACCGCTTTATAGAGTCGCTCAAAAATATCAGGTACAGCACTTTGTACTCGACTCCAACTTGGAATAAATGGGGTCTCCATTGGATTAGTTAAAAAACGATTACCCGCATCCATGATGTTTTTAGCAAACATTTCAACGGCTTTTTCTTCTTGGTGAATATCAAAGCTTAAACCATTCATAATGGCATCGTTACGATAGGTCTCTACAAAATCCAAAGCAATCCTAAAGTAACTGGCTTTTACAGTACGGAACGTTTCTTCATTAAATACGGTACCCTTGGTGGCTAACTTTCTGAACAGGGCTTTTGCAATATCTATAGACATTTTAGAAAGCCCAGCTTGTTGGTCACTTAAAGATAAGTCTTGGTGCTTATGATCATATACTTTTGCAATATCTACTTGGCATAAGCGGTTATTTGCATAGTTACGATGCATTTCAGAAAGCACGCCGATTTCTAAGCCCCAATCACTAGGAATACGAATATCATTTAATACATCACGGCGGAAGGAGAACTCACCTGCAAGTGGATAACGGAAGCTATCCATGTAGTTGAGGTACTCGTCGTTGTTTTTAACAACCGATTTCAGTGCACGCAATAATGGTGTTACAAGTAAGCGGCTGACGCGACCATTGAGTTTGCCATCGGCAATTCGCGCGTAATAGCCTTTACAAAATTCGTAGTTAAATTGTGGGTTCGCGACTGGATAAACTAAGCGAGCCAGTAATTCACTGTTATAAGTAATAATGTCACAGTCATGCAGGGCGATGGACTCTGTTTTACCGGAGGCCAAAATATAACCCATGCAATACCATACGTTACGACCTTTACCCATTTCTTTCGGAGCCAGACCTAACTCCTTTAACTCACTATCCAGGGCTTTTAATCTTGGTCCGTCATTCCACAGTACACGGTGGTGTTGAGGGAGCTCAGAGAAAAATTTCAAAGCATGCTGATATTGTTCTTTATCTGCTCGATCTAAACCGATAACAATTTCACTTAGATACGGAACGTGCTTAATTTGATCGATAATCTTAGGTAAGGCTTCACCTTCTAGCTCAGAAAATAATGACGGAAGTAATAAACCGATTGGTCGCTGTTTGCTGAAGTTAACAAGATCGTTTTCTAAGTCTGCAATGTGTCGATCTGTCAAATTATGCAGTGTTGTAATAATGCCATTCTGATAAAAATCAGCCATGGTGATCCCCTGTTTCGAGTGTAGTTGTATGATCCATTTGATCATCTAATATTGCTTGAATACCTTGTGCCCAACCATGTGGACCAAAGCCTTCAGATATAAAAGTGTTATCAACCCGTTTGACACTGGGTATGTCATGGGTTGGAGAGCGGATAATTAAGGCATAATCCGCAATGTCGAGCATTTGCACATCATTATGGCTGTCACCGATGGCAATACTTGTATAATCTCTTTTGTGAAACTGTTGGAAAGTATTGGTTAGCCAAACCAGTGCTTTGCCTTTATTCGCATCGCCGCAAACATGTAAAAAACGACCGCCTTTAAGTACGTTGGCACCTTGTAGCTCTATGGCTTTGATAAAACGCAATTGATCTTGCTCATTGCCTTGCCATAATACCGGTTCGCCGTATTGTCGTTGGGCAGCTTGTTGGGCCTTTTCAATTGTTAGGCCTGTTGAGTTGGCAATCTCTTGCAAAGACATTTCAGAAAAAGATTGATACATGCCTGAGAATTCACCGCTCACTGAATGTAAAATAGTTAGCCAGTAATCATGAGGCTTCACAAATTCTTTTACCCAGTATTCACCTTTTAATTTGGTATCCGCTGGTTGGAGAGCAAAGTAATCTTTTGGGATATATACTGCGGCACCATTTTCAATAATAAACGGGTGGCAGTTGTTTAATTCGTTTCTAAGCTCTTCGATTTCGGCCTGCGTTTTACTGCTACATGGCATCACAGGAATATGGTTCTGCTCTAAATAGGTCAGTGTGCTTTTAGCTGCTTGGTATGAATAAGTGTGATGATCTAACAATGAGCCATCTAAATCCGTAAAGACTAATGCCGGTATAGATAAATCATTAAAAGAGGTCACTTTTTGACGACGCTCAATAAGACGCTGGCTATTTAATTCAAATACATATTCAGCCGTATTGGGTAGTGTTTGCAGGATATGTTCAGTTAACCGTTGATAATGTTGAATAAAGCGTTCAATCTCGGCCGGACTCATGGTGCGTACATTTTCTGCACTAGAAAGGCTGGCAATGAGTTTTTCCTCTTGCTCAAGGCGCCAGTTATACACGCATTGAAAGCTGGGAGCTTTGAGCATCACGGTACAGTCGAAACGGTTAAATAACGCTTCGTAATGCTCTTTTATTTGCTCATTTACATGTTTGCGCCAAACACCTTCTGCATCTTCATTGGCTTCTAAAGAGTTTACGGGTTCTTGCAGTAAGGCTTCTGACTGAGCGGTTGTCCCCACACACCAGCCTTCAAATATGACGATATCCGGAGCACGCTCAATTTTGCTCCAGTTTTCTTCATCAAAACGGTCGTCAATGGCTTTATTGAACCTAGGCACCATAACTGGATTGGTGTCATTGTGGTGCATGAGTGCGTCAAGTGTTTCATTTGCGAGCACAATATCATGGGTGCCTGGCACGCCACGGGTTAAAAAAAGTGGATGAATGGTCTGGGAGAGGTGTTTTCTTTCTTCTCTGCGGTAATAAAAGTCATCTAAAGAGAGCGAAACCGCATTTAAACCGTACTTTTTTTGGAAAATTTCCACTAATAGATCCGATAGCGTACTTTTGCCCGATCCTTGTGCACCATTAATTCCCACTAGAATGGGGGATTGTTTATTCTGGTGCAAATTCACCAGTTCTCGAGCTAAAGGTACAAAAAATTCCGTTGCGAGCTGCTGAAATTGGCTGTCTAACCTATGTTTTTTAAGAAAATCGCTCAGATCAAGTTGGCTCATGGTTTTTTAAATGCCTGTATTTATTGGCTTTTTACGCTCTTAGTCCTTTCTAATTAATAGTCAGCAATTTCTATGCCCTAAAAATGCACCCTTAACTTTCTTCTTAGGGCATGCCTATAATTAACCTGTGTTCTATGAATCAGTGTGTTATGCCAAAACTACAATTTCGTGAAGCCAGCCCAAAAGATGCCGCAATTGTATTAAAGATTGTGAATGACGCTTATCGCACAGAAGGGGGCTGGACCACGGAAAGCCATCTAGTGGTTGGCGACAGACTTGTTGAGGAAGATTTCCTTAAAGACGTATCCGATCCTAAAAAATGCATGCTCATCGCCAGTGACAAAGGGGTGGATGTGGCGTGTATTCAATTGACACAAGAAGAGGCTCAGGTGCATTTCAGCTTATTGGCTGTGCCGCCTAGCGCTCAAAACAATGGTTATGCATCCGAATTGTTGCAATATGCTGAATCATTAGCTCAGCAGAAATACCATGCAAACCAAGCGGTGATGCACGTTTTAGATGTTCGCCAAGACCTATTGGCGTTTTATTATCGTCGGGGGTATCAACGCCTTGATGAGTACCTTCCGTTTCCTATGGGTTTAAATGTGGGAAAACCCATTGATCAAAACCTTATGCTTGAAGTGATTGCCAAACCCCTAAATAAGTAAGTCACGGTAAGTATTTGTAAGGGCTGTTTGTTTTAATATGCTTTGTTTCTCTAAAGCATCTCTTTTTAGATAGATTCCGTCTACATGGCTATTTTTGCCGTACTTTTCCCATTTATTTTAGCTAAACTCAAAGTATCCCCAAAAGGGATATGGCCGTTGGCCAAATAACATTTACATGTTGTCGTAAGCCTCACAAGGGAGATCGACTGATGTTTTCTCGTATGCACGCCCAAACTGTGCAAGAGCTTCACTTTTGCCAGAAAGAATCCCTCAATGCAGTGGTTGCACTGCACAACTTACGTTTAGGCCCAGCTTTAGGTGGTTGTCGCTTTATTGAATACGATAGCGAGCTGGATGCCATAGATGATGCTATCCGTCTAGCTAAAGGTATGAGTTATAAGGCAGCCCTTGCTCGTGTTCCTCAAGGGGGCGGTAAAGCCGTCATAATGAAACCCAAAGGGGACTTTGATCGCGAGTTGCTATTCAAACAATTTGGCCAGTTTGTGGAATCCCTAGGTGGGCGCTACATCACGGCCATGGACAGCGGAACGCAGGTTTCCGATATGGATGTCATGCGCACGCAAACCTTATATGTAGGCAGCTCCAGTAATATTGGTGACCCTTCTCCATCCACCGCCCACGGCATGTTGCTCGGCATTGAAAGCGCGGTGCATTTTTTAATGAATCAATCGTTATCGGGCATCACTGTCGCCATTCAAGGTTTGGGTCACGTGGGTTTTGCGTTAGCAGCACATTTACATGAAGCAGGATGCAAGCTGATTGTATGCGACATGGATGAGAAAAAAACACAATTAGCCCAGCAGTCATTTAACGCTGAAGTGGTGCCGGTTGATGATATTTATTCACAGGCGTGTGATGTCTTTAGTCCATGTGGTTTAGGCGGTGCCATCAACGACAGCACCATTGAAAAATTGAACTGCAAAATTGTTGCAGGCTGTGCCAATAATCAACTGGCTCACGATGGTTTAGCGTTTACGCTGCATAAAATGGGCATCTTATATGCTCCCGATTATGTGATAAACAGCGGCGGTTTAGTGTTTGCCTCATCCAGCTATCGTGGCATGAGCCACAAGCAAATCGCCCACGAAGTCAGCAAGTTAAAAGACACACTGAATAAAATTTTTGTGCTGTCTAAACAAAAAGATGCACCGACCCATAACATTGCCAATGAAATGGCCGAACAAATCTTGTATGGCGATGACCACAGTCGTGATTGGATTAAGGAGGCCGTATGAAAGCACTTAAGCATCCACAAATCAGTGAACAAGGCCATTCCCATTTAATGGATTTTAGTCTGCAAAAAATTCAGTTTTTAGATGCTGATGGCAACTGGTTAACTGCGCGACCGGATTTCGCCAGTGACGAATGGCTCGTGCAATCTTACAAAAATATGGTGCGTACTCGCGTGTTTGACTCCAAAGCCATTGCGCTACAACGCACAGGGCAGATGGGCACTTATCCTTCAAGTCTAGGGCAAGAAGCCTTTGGTGTTGCCATTGGTATGTCACTGCAAAAAGACGATGTGTTTGCTCCTTATTACCGAGATCATGCCGCACATTTATTACGTGGCCACAAAATGAGTGATCTCCTGCTTTACTGGGGCGGTGACGAGCGTGGTTCATCGAAAGGTCCTAAACAAGACTTCCCAGTATGCGTTCCCATTGCCACACAAATTACTCATGCCGCCGGGGCCGCCGCCGCCTTAAAAATTAAAAACCAAGATCAGCTGGCCGTGGTGACCATTGGCGATGGCGGCACCTCAAAAGGGGATTTCTTTGAAGCACTCAACGTGGCTGGTGCATGGCAATTACCCATGGTGGTATTGGTCAACAATAATCAGTACGCCATATCGGTACCGCGTGACATTCAATGTGGTGCCCCCACATTAGCGCAAAAAGCCATCGGCGCGGGGATTCATGGTGTGCAGGTGGACGGCAATGATGTGTTGGCGGTTTACCAAGCCATGCTCGAAGCCCGTCAGCGGGCACAACAACACAAAGGGGCCACCTTGATTGAAGCCATGAGCTACCGCTTGTGTGACCACACTACCGCCGATGATGCTTCCCGTTATCGTGCCAACGAAGAAGTCAAAGAAGCGTGGAAAAACGAACCGATCAAACGTTTACAAAGTGCATTGGTAAATTTAAACCTTTGGGACAGTGAACAAGAACAAGCTTGGCAAACCCAGTGCAGTGATGAAGTGGACAAAGCCGTTGAGGAATACTTAAAAACAGAAAAAGACACCCCAGAAAGTATGTTCGACCACCTCTATGAAGACTGGCCCGAGGTTATGAACGAACAACTGGATTTATTGGCCGATAAATTATCGCGCCAACAAACGCATTAAGATGGAGGTGAGGTATGTCTGCTGTTAATGATATGAACCAAGCTCAAGCGGTGGAGAGTGTTTTATTAGAAGCCGTCAATCTTGCACTGCATTATGAAATGGAACACGACGAATCCGTTGTCCTATTAGGAGAAGACGTCGGCACCAATGGCGGCGTGTTCCGCGCAACCAGCGGCCTTAAAGAAAAGTTTGGCTTTAAACGGGTCATGGATACCCCATTAGCCGAAGCCTTGATCTCAGGCATGGCCGTGGGCATGGCCACTCAAGGGTTAAAGCCCATCGCTGAAATTCAATTTATGGGCTTTATCTTTCCGGCGTTTGAGCACTTATTTTGCCATGCTGCACGAATGCGTAATCGTACTCGAGGGCGCATGAGTTGCCCCATGGTATTACGTGCTCCCTATGGTGGCGGCATACATGCCCCTGAACATCATAGCGAAAGTACCGAGGCATTAATCGCTCACACACCGGGTATTCGTGTGGTGATCCCGTCATCACCAGCGCGCGCTTATGGTTTGTTATTAGCGGCTATTCGTGACCCCGACCCAGTTGTGTTTTTAGAGCCAAAACGGATTTACCGCGGCAGTAAACAAACCATTAACAATAATGGCCAAGCACTGCCACTGGATACCTGCTTTACGTTAAGGCAAGGCACCGACGTTACCTTAATTAGTTGGGGCGCTTGTATTGCCGATACATTAGAAGCCGCCGATAAATTAGCCGAAAAAGGTGTATCAGCCGAAGTGATTGACGTGGCTACCATCAAACCTCTGGATATGCGCACCATGCTAACCTCGGTTGTGAACACAGGGCGTTGTGTCATTGTTCATGAGGCGGCTCGCTCGTTTGGAGTGGGTGCTGAAATTGCCGCGCAAATCAGCGAGAAATGTTTTTTAAATTTGTTAGCACCGGTACAGCGCGTAACGGGTTTTGATACTCATATGCCGTACTTTAAGAATGAACATTATTATTTACCCAATAGCGAGGATATTGTCGCGGCGGTGGATAAATGCTTTAGGGAAGCGTGAAGTTAGGCGTTTAAACCAAAGCAAGTATGACGCAAAACTTTCAACAAAAGGATGCATAAATGAAATATTTTAAGCTACCGGATTTAGGTGAAGGGTTAAGCGAAGCCGAAATTGTTGAATGGCATGTGAAAGTGGGCGATACCGTAAAAGAAGATCAGCTCATGGTCAGTGTTGAAACAGCAAAAGCCATTGTCGAAGTACCGTCGCCACAATCCGGTGTCATATGTACCTTATTTGCAGAACCTGGTGACGTGGTACACATAGGCGAGCCATTAGTTGAGTACGAAGGTGAACAAGACGACAGTGGCACTGTGGTGGGCGATTTATCATTAAGTGCTAAACAAGAAAGCAAAGATGATTTCATTGTTGGCAGTGCCCATAGCCAAAATAATCAATCTGTCATTAAAGCCACCCCTAGTGTGCGCGCATTAGCAAAACGATTAGAGGTGGATTTGTCACACATCAAACCTTCTGGTGAAGATGGGCGCATCACCACCAATGATGTAGAAAAAGCGGCACGATTAAATTTTGATAAAGGCCAAAGCGAATCCCTAAAAGGGGTGCGCAAAGTCATGGCAAAAAATATGGCCGCCTCTCATGCGCAAGTGGTCCCGGTGACGTTACATGACGATGCTGATGTCCATGGGTGGTTTACAAAAGGTAATCCGACTCAAGACATCACCATGCGTTTAGTACACGCCATTAAGCAAGCGTGCGTTGCCGAACCCAGTATGAATGTTTGGTTTGATGGCGAGCATTTAACGCGCCGCTTGTTAACCCAAATTGATTTAGGAATCGCGGTGGATACTGAACAAGGCTTGTTTGTGCCTGTGCTGCGCGACATTGGGCAGCGCAGCCTAGATAACCTAAGAGAAGGCTTAAATGCACTGCGCGGTGCAGTCAAAAGCCGAAAAATTCCCCCACAAGAAATGCAAGGGGCGACCATTACACTCAGTAATTTTGGTACATTGGCGGGTAAATACGCCAACCCAGTGGTATTACCGCCACAGGTAACTATTGTAGGGGCGGGGGGCATTCGTGACGAAGTGGTGGCATTTCAAGGGCAAGCGGTGGTGCATCCAATTTTGCCGTTATCCGTCACGTTTGATCATCGTGCTGTCACCGGTGGTGAAGCAGCACGATTTTTAAGCGTCATGCTAGAGGACTTAACAAAAGCCAGTGTCGAAAATTAACTGGCTTGGCTGGTTTCAGGTTTTTGCTGTAAAGATGAATATTCCGCTTTTGTATAAAACCGAACGATACCGTCATCAATTGGGTCTTTAACCAAGGTTTGCTTATCCACCTCGTATTTATTTAATACGCGCCAGGGCAGGCTTGCACCTTGCTTTGGCAGAATATGTTTGGCCCGTTGAATATAACCAGAAGACATTTCATCCATCACCGTTTCATCAAGGGCTGTTTCAGTGGTGTTTTCTGGTACCACCACATGGACCTTATGCTCATCCATGTATTGCAATAACCGACACAAATAATGAGCAGAAATATCTGCTTTCAACGTCCACGAGGCATTGGTGTAACCAAATATCCACGCAATATTGGGCATGCTTTCAGCTAACACTGCTTTATAGGTCATCAAGTCGTTTAGCTCGACTTTTTTATTGTCTTTATATAAATCCATACCACCTAGAATTTGAATATTCAAACCTGTCGCTGTCACAATAATATCAGCACTTAGATATTTGCCAGACTTAAGTTGAATGCCGTTATCGGTAAAGTGATCAATATGATCCGTCACCACACTGGCCTTACCATGGCGAATGGCGGCGAATAAATCCCCATCGGGTACGGCGCACATGCGTTGATCCCAAGGATTATAATCGGGTGAAAAGTGGCTTAAATCGGCACTGCCTTTTAACTGACGTTTGACTCCACGCAGTGCTAACCCACGAATTAACTTAGGCTTGCGTTTCGCTATTTTAAAAAACAAGCGTTGCAAAGCAATGTTACGCTTGCGTGCCATTTTAAATACCCAGTTTTCGGGCAAAAACTTTCTTAAAAATTTCGAAACACGATCTACCGAAGGCACAGTGAAAATATACGAAGGTGATCTTTGCAGCATAGTAATGTGCTTGGCTTTTTCGGCCATGGCCGGCACCAAAGTCACTGCGGTGGCGCCACTGCCAATTACAACCACGTTTTTATCGGTGTAATCTAAATCTTCAGGCCATTTTTGAGGGTGAACGAGTTGGCCTTTAAAATGATCATAGCCATTAAACTCTGGTAAAAAACCCTCGTCATAATTGTAATAACCCGTACAAGGGATTAAAAAGTCACAGGTGTATTCAACGGTTTCTTGCGTAGCTTCATTAACGGCAAATACCGTCCATCGTGCTTGCGAAGAATCCCAGTTAGCTTTGACAGTTTTAAGATTAAATTTGATGGTGCCATCCACTTGATACTCTTCGGCGGTTTCTTGAATATATTGGCGGATATCACCACCACTGGCGAGTACGCTTAAGCCATTCCAGGGCCTGAAATCAAAACCAAAGCTAGCCATATCGCTATCTGAGCGAATGCCAGGGTAGCGAAACAAATCCCAAGTACCACCAATGGCTTGGCGGCGTTCTAAAATGGCGAAGGTTTTATTTGGGCACGCTTGTTTTAAGTGACAAGCCATACTGATGCCGGATAAGCCAGCACCAATGATGAGCACATCTAGGTGATTCGAAGACATGGGGTGTTCTCATTATTTTTATTCTTATAGTAGGTAGAACATAAACCAACGTATTAGACGTGTCCAGCTAATGGACTGTTGCGGCTTTGTGAAAAGAGGGGTTACTCATTGAGTAATGTTTCAATAGCCTGCTCAATCTGCATTGCTTTCGTAGTATTAGCATGAGTTTCGCCAATAAAGCGGTAGCGCACCATGCCTTTTTTATCGATTAGATAATATGTGGGCCAATATTGGTTGTTGAGGCGCTTCCAATATTTAAAGTCATTATCCAGCATCACGGGGTGCTCAAGGCCAAATTCGTTCATCTTGGCTAATACCGCGCTGCGCTTTTTCTCATAGTCAAACTCAGGGGTATGGATGCCGATCACTTGAAAGTCTGCACCGCTTAGCCTTGTTTCAAGATCGGTCAGCCAAGGAAAGCTGCGATAACAGTTCCAACAGGCGAATGTCCAAATATCCATTAATACCACTTTCCCTCTTAATTCATCTACCTTTAACGGTTTGGATTTTAGCCACTGGTTTTGCTCGGTTTGGGTAAATTCCGGTAGGGGGAAAGGCTCGATGGCATTGGCGGCGTTGATGCTGGGTTTTAATAATACAAAGGTGAGTGCAGCCATGCCGATCATAATGAATAGGGATTTCATAAAGGTCCTTTGAGTGAGGGGTTTTCGTTGGTGGTATTTTGAGCGGTTTTTGGGAGGAAAGTTCAAGTGGTTTTGTTGTTATACGTATGCGGTTATCTTTTTTATTTGTGGGAGGGTGCTTGCGCGCGACGCA
>Ga0181591_10003258_pt1 | contig 14051 bp, 18 predicted proteins | sample 071ome_33_FD_133757 | JGI IMG/M metagenome (GOLD analysis project Ga0181591, IMG submission 133757) | Coastal salt marsh microbial communities from the Groves Creek Marsh, Skidaway Island, Georgia - 071412AT metaG (megahit assembly) | ecosystem: Environmental > Aquatic > Marine > Intertidal...
AACGGGAAGGAGTCAGGGATAGAAGCCTTCTCCCTTCGTGTAGTTGCACAGGGGGAGGAGTCAGTCGCAGTCCTGGTCACTGCCCAGGGGGACAACGTACCCCCTGCACTAAAGGAACCCCTCATGGTCAAAGGACCGTGGGAGGAAGTGGACATCCAGATACCCCTCGTACTGATGGAGTATCAGACAGCCGCTATCGAATACACATCCAACCTTGCATCCATACAGGAGTCGATCAAGGCAGACCTTGAGAAAGAGAAAGCCAAGGTCAAGAAAGCTCCTGCCAAGAAAGCTCCCGCCAAGAAAGCGAAGCCCAAGGCGAAGGAGAAGTTGGAAGTGGTATCGCATACATTGGAGTCGAAGCCAGCCCCTGAGAGCAGTGACACTATTGTTGTTAATAAGCCAGCCCCGGCCTCGGACGGCATGGACATAGACGGACTGTAAGATGGCCACTGAAAGTACACAAGCGAAACGGGTCTTCCGTTTCGATGGTCGGGATTTGCCCGACCCTAACCCGAAGTGGTCGCCCGATAAGGTGCGGTCCTTCTACTCCAACGACCATGGAGAACTCACAAACGCAAACATCAAAGGCCCGACAATCGAAGGGGACCAGGCGGTCTACCTTTTCAAAACAAGTGTCGGGACGAAAGGCTAGGAAATTAACAAGATGTGTAGTACCCGCACACTACCTAGAGGCAAGGCCAACACCATCGCCGCCAGGGTTCGTAGTTGGTACGCCCCCGATCTAGGGAGCGTACCCTACAAGTTTGGGTTCCCACCATCCAAGGTACGGAAGCAGTGGGAGAAGCTCGGCGAGCTACCTCCCCTGCCTCCTGCCGATGGGGTGTGCCTGAACCTGGACCTTGACCTGAACTACCTGTCCATTGACCTGTGGCATTATAATATATTCCCACAGGCGATGGAGGGTTTATACAACCTGACCGCTACTGACCGTGCTCCTATCCTTGACTGGATCGATGACAGCTCGGTGGTTGCCGGACCCCTCAACCTTAAATGGCTGGCCGAGTGGTCATGGGGTGGGGAGCAGAATGAAAAGGATTACTGCGAGGCCCACGACCTCCCCTTCAAACAGTACGATGGACCAACCAAGGAAGCCGTTGACCAGCGTGTCCACGAGATGCAGAACTACGAGAAGCGTGAGACTGTCCCTGTACCGGAGAAGGTTAACAGTATAATTACTACACACTACAACACTACCTACCTGCCATGGGGCATACTGGCAGGGATCGGGTCTTTGGACGAACAGCTTCTCCGCATCCGCCACCCGGACATCGGGCACAACCCTGCGGATGAGTGGGAGTTGGAGACCCTTGAAGAATTACACACGACGGCAGGGGAGGTGATCCTCTCTTTCACCAAAACATTAGAACTATTAACCGAACTACAAAGGATAGCATGATGGACATTAACATCGAACACCGCAGCCCGCCTGACTTTGAACTGCAGCAAGCCTTCCTTGTTTACAAGTCCACCTCGGACAGCCGGGTGGTAGTGACACGGAACCAGATCAAAGACCACCGTGTCCTGCCCGGTGGGTTTGTTGAACCGCCTGAGTTCATAGCGAACCGGCATGAGTACTGGATCCAACCGGGAGATGTTTACCGGGACAATAAGACCTACGTATTCATGACCCCTCCCCGAAAGGTCACCCAGCATTTCTCAGGAGGGGCCGGTCGGAAAGTAAAAGTCTGGTCGGAAACAGAACGACACCCCCAATATATGTGGGCGGTGCAGGATGGGAACCTCTACGTGTGGAGGTTCCGCAAACATAAGGATGACTACATGCTACTAAGCCCACGCCTATGGAACGTATCCGAAAACGGACACGTCTGTGCGGGTACGATGCCCAAGCCTGACATAACCAAAGGGCGGAAGGCGATGGAAGATTTCTGGGAGTCGGCATTCAGCCACGCCCTAACTCAAACACATAACTGGAAAGGCAGGCTATCAACATGGCTAGCTTCGAGATCAAAACAATAAAATGAAATACAAAAACCCAACCAAAGGAGTAGTTAACCTACACCTTGTCGGAGTAGGCGGGACGGGGAGTATCCTTGCCCACCACATTGTCCGCCTTGACCTGGCGATGAAAGCCCTCGGGCATCCTGGTTTCAATATAAACCTATGGGATCCGGATGTCGTTGAGGCTCACAACATAGGCAGGCAGATGTTTACCCTGGCAGAGGTCGGGGCTAACAAAGCGGAAGCCCTCGCCCTCAAGCTGCGTAACCACTACTGCATTAACATCCAACCCCATGCCTCGGGGTATACCCGCGTCGACACAAACCAATGGACTCGACACCCCGACCTTTTGATAGGTTGTGTCGACACCCGCAAAGCAAGGCGGGAGTTGTACGGCACAGGGGTATGGGCTTTCGATTGCGGCAACACCGCCAACACAGGACAGGTACTGATGCAGCACCCAAGCTGCCCAGATACCTTTGCTGAGTTCCCCGGCCTGACTAAGGGGCAGGAGGACGCAACACCAACCTGCTCCCTTGCCGAATCCCTCGGCAGGCAGGAGCTTTACATCAACTCAATGGTTGCCACCACCTGTTCACAGATGTTGTGGCAAGCCTTTCGCCACGGGGGTCTCGACTACCGTGGTGCATTCATCAACCTAAAAAATAACATCGAAATAAAAACACTGTCATGAAGCTTCTCAATAAAAACCCCTACCTCCGAAGAGATAGGGGTTACAACCTATGATATCCGCTAGGGATAAATTGTTAGATAGCTTGTCCGTCGAGGAGCAGGTCGACTGTGTTTGCAGTCGCAGCCGTATCGAGGGAGTTCCGCAGGAAGTACAGCGGCTTGTCGTTGGTGACAAGGATCTCTGCAACCGAGGCCATCACACCAAGGGTGTTGGTGGTCGCATCTGCACCTGGAGCAAAGGTTGTATCAGCCAGGATAGTGCCGTCGGCAGGGTTACCCGCAGCGGACTGCGTATATGCAGTCACCTCGAAGTCTCCATCGTTAGCAGCAGTACCACTGACAGTGACAGTACGGAGGACAGCAGAACTTACACGGACAACCTGACCGGCAGGCGGCTTGATCAGCAGGTCCATGATATGGATAACACCGTCAGTAGTATCTGTCACGACCGGGTGGTCCGAACTTACCTTGACCACGATGGTGGTACTGCCGGCCACACCAAAGTCGGTGACGTCATTTCCATCGGTGTCAACCTCTCCGTAATAGGAACCGGCAACCTCGAATACTTTATTGTTATTGAGAGCTTCAGACCCACCTACAATGGTGAACTTGACACCAGGTACAAAGCGGGCGGTCTGATCTCCTACTACACGGAGGGACTCAACACCGTTGATCGCTTCAGACTCAGTGATGGTGTACGACTCAAGCAAATCAAGCCCCTTCACGGAAGCAGCGGCTACGCTGGGTACAAGAGAAGGGGTTCCGTCAGCTCCGAATTGGAGGATCGAGTTACCCTGGATAGGAAGCTCGAAGCGTTTGCCGTCGCTGCGTTCGACGGAGTGATAGAGTTTTGTTTTCAAGTTCGACATGATTTAATCCTAATAAGTAGGTTAACAATATAACAAACCCAAATAAACATACAGCCTATGAAATGTCAAGACCCAGAGTTCCAACTACCTTTGGAAGTGAGTAACTTCCTGCTTGGACTCATGAAATATAAGAAGCCCAAAGCGGTTCTCGATCCCCAGGCAGGGGAAGGAGGATTGCTTAAAGCTTTCACCGACTGGGGTACCAGACGGTTCGGCATCGATGTTGCCGCAAAGTATAAGTATAACCCGGAGGTCACTATGGTCTCCGCCACCACAGTCAATGCGTTCGAGATAGTAAAGGAGCTGGAGCCCACGTTCACCAAACGTAACGGCGGCAGGCCCCTGCACTGGGACGTCATGGTTGCTTACCCACCAGCCCGAAATACCTGGGTGGTAAGGGACATCTACACAGGACAACCCGCCCCCACCAAACAGGTAAAGGAACGGGCAGCCCTTGTTACGTTGAAGCTTGGGCTACACTACGCCAACTCAGGTTATGTAGTGGTTGACTCCAAAGAGATCGACGAGCTTGGGCTGGACAAGATACCCGGTGTGTACAAACGGACACCCATTCCCCATGTTAACAATGAGTTGGAGGCCCTGTTCTTTGAGCGGCCCAACCCTATTGATACGAAGGACAACCAGCACCAGCTTGCTGATTTCTGGTGCAAGCTTCGGGACATCGTAGACGCTGGCCCTGTCCCCAAGTACCAGATCTCATCCTATGCCAACACCTCGATCAAGGTAGATATCCACCCGAAGCACAAGTTCCTCGGCGGGTTCTCCCTTACCGAGGAGATGGATGTCAACAACCTCCGGCACAACTACCCGGACACCATGGCGATTGATAAGATTGACCGGGATAAGCTGAAGCTTGCCCTCAAACATATCAAGGCAGGTAAGTTCACAGCGGACCCCAACACGGTGACGGCTATAAAGTCTGCCATCCGTGAGGCGGTCAACCTGGCTACGCCGGTCATGCCACCGACGGACTTCGAGAAGATTGCCTACGTTGAGAATGGTACCAAGATCAAGTGCCACACCACTGGCCTCGGGTTTACCGCAGGTAGGGAGTACAAGGTGGAAGAGAAGAAGTTCCAGTTCGAGTTCGAGTTCACCCGTAACAAGGTGCACTTCGACAGCAAGCAGCAGGAGACCTACATGAAAGAGCACGACTGCAAGTTGATCGGACAAGACCGTATGTTAACAGTTAAGAATGATAACTTCCAGATCCACCGGTTCATGGACCGCCCGCCCAAGGGCAACCCCTTCGACCATCAGGAGATGGAGATCTGGGATTACTTTGAGCAGCCACAGGTACTTGACCTGGCCCAGAGAAATCCTGACAAGTACCGGAAGAACCTTGCCATCCTCGAAAACCACGCCGCCATCTCCGGGTTCAGCTACCTGCCGGGGCAGTTGGACTACCTTGCAAGGGTGGCGATACGGGATCACGGACTGCCCGCAGCCCAGACAGGTACAGGTAAGACTCTGTTCGCCCTGTCCCTTGCCTCGATGAAGAGTGCCAAGCGTGCCCTGATTCTCGCACCACAGGGTACGACAAGGGGTGGGTCCGGTGTGGGCGAGTTGGCCCAGTGGAGGGAAGAGATTGCCAAGTTCGCTCCATACTTTGACGTGCATGAGATCTTCCGGTGGAAAGATGTGGAGGATCTGCAGAAGGCGAACAAGGGTAAGCTGCCTGAAGGTATCTACCTCACCTACTACGAAGCGTTCTTCTATGCAGGCACCACCCATCCCGGTCGGGCTGTCATGGATCGTGGCGAGAATATGAAGGACGATACGATCTATCCCTATGTCTACCCACCCAAACAACCGGGCCACGACCCTGACGAACTAACGGCTGCAAGCGGTAACGCTGAGTGGGTCAAAGGGTTAGGTCAGGAACAGGACCAGACAGGTATCCGGTGCCTGGCCACACCCAACATGTCCATCCTGATCGGGGACCAGTTCGACATGGTGGTGATGGACGAGGCCCATAAAATAGCCAACGTCAACTCCAACATTACCCGCCTTGCCCTCCGGCTGCAACCCAGGTACAGGTATTGTTTAACAGCCACACCAATCAAGAACCACGTCGGAGACTTATTTCCGCTGATGGGTTGGCTCAACTGTAAGGACTGGTACAAAGGGGGCCGCTCCTCTGCGGGCTGGCCTTTCCCCAAAGATCAGGCGTCGAAGTTTGTTAACACCTACCTGTCCAAGGAACGGGATATCACGGCCGAGCGGGACCGCAAGCGGGCTGACCCGACATGGAAAGGGACTTGTGTAAAGACCTCACCCATCTTATCCAGGCCCACCTCCCTACTCCGTATGGTTAAGAACTGTCTGGCCTATATTGATAAGCCGATGTGTAACCCGGCCTACGTACCACCCGACGTCCGGGACATCCGTGTCCCCTTCGGAGTGGGCCAGGCAAAGTTGTATGCCCACTACATGGACCGTGCCAACATCGCCAGCACCAGTGCCATGGTGAAGGCAGCGGTGCAGGGTTCCTACCTTCGCAACATCTGCTGCGACCCTGCCACCTGTGAGCAGAACGGGGACGGGACGGACAGGACACCGTTTGTTAAGTCCAACTTCAACCCCAAGTTGATCTCTACCCTTGAGGTAACAACAGAGATCCTCGCTGCACGGGAGCAAGTAGTTATTGTATCTGCCCGACAAGGGTTCAACAATGAACTTGCCAAGCGGCTGGAGGAGGCACGTATCCCTTACGGACGCATCGACAGCACCATCCCCACCCGAAGCCACAGCCGGGAGGCCAACGACTTCAAGCAAGGTAAGACCCGCGTACTCCTGATGGGTATCAAGTGTGCCGAGGGGCACAGCTTCGACAACTGCCGCAACCTCATCATCACCTCACTGGAGTACAGCTATGGCTCCTTTGACCAAGCCCTTGGCAGGGTGGACAGGTTGATGAGTAAGGGTGCGATCATTCGCTGCATCCTGCACAAGGCGTCGATCGAGGAGATCATGTTCGATACCGTAGCCACCAAGGGTGAAAGCTCGGACATCTGTTTGAAAGGCAAGCGTGTCCCCCGCATGTGGAAACCTGCGGACATCTCGGAGATCCTTGCTGAATCTATCACAGCGTTCAATGACGCTGCAACTGAAGACGAGGGAGCCTGCGAAGAAAAGTGGGAGATCCTCAAAACCAAAATGGAAATGGTACTATGACTGAACTCATTGCATTCCTATTCGGCCTTTTTATAGGGCTGTTTGTTTTAACAATCGTTGTCATAAAAAACTTATGAACCCAGGAACATTCACTGCTGGCCGCTTGGCCAAACTATTCAAAGGCAAGCTGCCTGAAGAATCGCACGGTAGAAAGAAACTTATCTACCTTGTGCACGGCATACCCTGCCCCCGTAAAGATGTACTCAAACTAGAACCCAACACAGAAGTAGAAGTAAAGACCTATGATCAACTTAGACCCAATGCTGCGGAAGATACTGTCAGCAAGGGATGAACTCATCGACCAGTACCCGTTGTTCGGGACGCTGGCACGGCTGAGGTATGTTAGCATCGGGGACCACCCTGATATTAAGTATGCCGCAACCGACTACCGCAACATCTTGTTCAATCCGAAAGGGTTGGAGGATTGGACACCACTCCAGTTGAAGATGCTTATGTTCCACGAACACCAGCATATTGCCATGCTCCACAACATGAGGCGTGGCAGCCGTGACCCCAAGCTATGGAACATGGCCGGGGATTTTGTTATCAACCTCCAAGCCTATGATATCTGGGGGGATGCTTCTTTCCCCAAGGACGGGGGCGGGGAGATTATCGGATGCCTGGATGAGAAGTACCGGGGTATGTCCACTGAACAGGTGTACGAGAAACTCCAGGAGAACTCCTCTCCCCAGATGCAGCACCCGGACTGGGACTTCGGCGGGTGTCAGTCCCCGACGGACGGCAACGGAGACCCGATCGACGTAGACGCACTGGCCGAACTCACGGAAGAGATCAAGGAAGCTGTCAGTGATGCGATGGGAGAGCAGAAGCAACGGGACAAACAAAACAAGACCAGGAGCTGCGGGACAGGGTCAGTGATGGAGGAGTTGGGCTTCGAGATCGAAGACACCAGTATCCCGTTCCAGAGTTCACTTGACCAGTTGCTCCGTGCCCAGACCAACAAACAGTTAAGCTACCGTGTACCTGACAGGTATCGCAGCCACGAGGACGTCGTATTCCCCTCCCTTAGCGGGGAAGGGTTCAAACCTCCTGTAATCGGGGTAGATACTTCCGGGTCCATCTCCAAGGAGGAAGTGTCGGAGTTCCTGTCCATGACCATGACCTTGCTGGAGTTGTATAACTTCAAGGAGGTGGAGGTCATCTACTGCGACGACGACATCGAAGGCAGGGAGTTCCTCTCCCCCGGCGACACACCCAACCCGAAAGGTGGTGGGGGTACAGACTTTGCCCCTGTGTTTGAGGACGTCGTAGGTCGGGATGAAACCCCGATCGCTGTTCTCTATTATACAGATGGCTGCTGTAGTTCCTTCGGCCCGGAGCCTGACTGCCCTGTCCTCTGGGCACTGTCCGAGGATAACAGGTTCAACCCACCCTTTGGGGAGGTAGCCCGGTGTCGTTAGGGAAATACCACAACATACCAACAACCAATTAACCAACCACAACCTATGAACAAACGTAAAATAGTAGAAGGTGCCGCGGGCACCACAGACAAAGACATCACATCTGTCATGAAGCTTATTGATAAGTGTTTATGCACAGAGTTCGTCCCCTACCTGAAGGGGCAATCCGGTATCGGGAAGACCCGAATGATCGAACAGTTGGCCGACCGCAGGGGCTGGCAGTTCAAAATGTATAACTGTACCTACGCAGACTTTGCGGACTGGGGCCTCTATACCAAGATGGGAGAGAGTGTGGAAGCCGTCATCCCCGAACACATGCAATGGTTGTTTAACGCTGAGTATCCTACGCTGGTACTGGTGGATGAGTTGCCCCTTGCACCGGAGCTGATCCAGGGAAACCTGATGGCCCTGTTCAACGAGCGTCACATCCGTGGCAAAGCCCTGTCTCCCCAGGTACATTTTATTGCAGCAGGCAACCGCCCGCAGGACAAGGTCGGAGGTAACGCAATCAAGTGGCCCCTTGCCTCACGGGTCGCTGTCTTCGAGGTCGAGGTAGGGCCGGAGTATGTGAATGCGTGGGGCGAGTACATGAAAGCAAAGGCGATCCCGGATGTTTATGTGGATGCCGTGCTGGATATGCCATCCATGCTCAACGATGCGGAGCCGAACACCACAGCGGACAAGAACGGGGGTGACCCACGTTCGTGGGATCTGGCTATGTCCATCCTTGCCGGGGCAGGTATCAACTGTGCTCAGGCGGCAGGGCGTAACCAGGCCAAGTCCCTGATGGCTGCCTATGTAGGGCAGGCCAATGCCCAACAGTTCGTAGGCTACGTTCGTAACCACCTGACCTTGCCCAGCGTAGAGGCGATCCTCAAAGATCCTTCCAACCACCCGTTGCCTGATGAGCCGGACCAACTACTCCAGCTCGGCAACTCCCTTGCTTTCCATGCCCAGGACGACAACGTCGATGCGATCACGTATGTCATTGACCGAGTCCCGCCGGAAATGAAAGAACGGATTATCAAGGACATCCTCGCCAAGAAGCCACACCTCTGCACCCACAAGTCCATCGTCGCCCTGTCTATCGGTAACTCCAGAGTAGTGCAAGATTGTCCTCCACCGCAGACCGGCCCAGCTTAACCCATAACCCAATAACCAATAACCAATAACCAATAAAAAACTATGTCGTTAAACCTAAACATCCAGAAATCCACACCTGCTCGCAAGACCAAGGTGTATCCAACACTGACACTAACCGGCCACCAAGCTGAGCTTGTTGACCAGTCCGTGTCCCTCGCCCAGACGATTGAGTCTGCGAAAGGACAGATGGCGGAGATTGATAACGCATTGAAGGACAAGGCGGTTGCCCAGTTCTTCAAGATCCACCACGGACACACGGAGATCCCTTCCACCATGCGGGTAGAGGGGAACCAACACGCAGGAAAGATAACCTTCAAGAATGCGTACCCTATGGTCGACCCCGAGGACGAGGCCCGGATCACTGAACTCGAACTCCTGACAGGTATGTCCAAGGAGGAATTGTTAACAGACAAATGGGAGGTCAAGGTCGATGGATCTAAAGTTCCTTCCCATAAGGCGGAACAATTCTGCCAGGAACTCGCTGCCCTCTGTGCCCAGTACGGTTGCTCCGATGCCCTGTCCCTCAAGCACGGGCTGGTTGCCGTCACCGGGTTCCACGAGACCAGGCACACCACCTTATCACCAGGGGCCAACCTCGAACTGCAAGGGGTGATGCCTATGCAGATTGCTTTCTCAAAGAAAGGTTAACATGAGTAACATGAAACAGATAGCCATTAACCAGTGTGAGCGTGAGGTCGATGACGGCACCGTGCTCTACTCCTACCTAACACCCGTCGCCATCAAACTAAAAGATGGTGGCGGAGCTTTCCGGTGCATGACCAAGCATAGCCGGACAACCAGTAAACATATAACCCAGTGGCTGGATGGTCAGGTCGCTACAGAAATAGAAGACGAATACTTCGAAAGATACGCACTATGAAACGAGATAAATTCCTACAACTCTCCGAAAAAATGACCACCATGCGTACCAAACTCCTTAAAGAAAAAGGGGAAGCGTACTCAGGGAATGACGATGCCTTCGAGAACTTCAAACGCAATGGCGAGCGGCATGGCCTGTCCAAGTACCAGATCTGGTCTGTGTACTTTGGCAAACATATCGACGCCATCACCAACGCTATCAAGGCAGACCCAGAGCGGCCCGTTGACAAATCCGAAGGGCTGGTCGGGCGGATCGAGGATGCCCAGAACTATCTGGACTTGCTCCTTGGCATGCTGACCGAGGATCACCTCCTCGGACCTGAAGAGTTCAACAGTGATTACTTCACCAAGCCCCAAGAAAAATGAAGCCTGGACAAATCAACGAGTGGGCCGACAAGATCGGCCTTGAAACAGTACAAGCCCGACGGGCTTTGCCCCACGTAGTCCACAATCTGCAGGTCTTCGACAAGAAGCAGAAGGACTACGGGCCGAAGACCTACAATGTTACGGATGCGGCTGGCAACCCTTGCCCTGAACTGGCGGTGGCCAGCCGTGCCAACGACAAAGTCCAGCGGTTAATAAACTTGCTGTATAACAAACAGGAACCCAACAATGAATCTGTTGAAGATGCGTGGTCAGACCTGGCAAACTATGGTTTGATTGGTCAACTTTTTCATGCGAAAGATTGGGATTAAAGTACAAACGTACTTGACAAACTAAAACCCGTACCTCAATTTCGAGGCACAACCTATGTTATCCCTAGAGGAAAGATTCCGCACGTTCCCTCCGATTGTCTGCCGACTGATGGCAAGAACCGGAGCACGTAAAGCTGTCCGTCTTTTGGAGGACGAAGAGATCGCAGAAACCAGCGGCCTTTCCGTTTCCAAAGTCCGGTCCCTGTCCTGGCTTTGTAGCTGGGACGGGGTTCCGGTGGCGGAGATGCTGGCATTTTCCAAAGGGTGTGGGGTTGACTTCTCCAACTCACGGAGCATAGCCAAACACAAGAGCTACGCCCAGTTTGTGAAGCGGCCTTACTCGTACATATCCAAACACCCGCAGGCCGATACCTTCTATCGGATGCACAGAACCTACACCCAATACCTAGAAACCAAATACCCAGAGTACCAATGAAAATAACGCAGATAAGTGGGGATTCCGTGTAGGGTTGTGAAATGCTTAATGAATATCAGGAGTATATCCTACACCGCGACCTTGAGTGCCTCACGATTCGGCACCAGCTTGTAGGTCTTCAGGCATTGCTTGAGCATACTCAGGCGTGCCTTGAATCGTTGCACTCCCGCTACCTCCAGCTTAAAGAGAAAGTTGATTGGCACGAACGGAAGCTCCAAGCCTGTTTGGAATGCCTGTCCAACCCTCCCCACTCCCTACTCCAACAGCATGAGGCATGGACTTCAGGGATCGGGGAACCGATGGGGACAGACCGCACCCCACTCCCGCACCACGTATACGAGCAACGGAGGAAGTGGATCCACACCAAGAAGGATGAACACAAGAAAAGAGTGAAAGCCCTGCGTCCTTTCTTTGAAGCAGACAGGGAAGCTCTTGCCTCCCTTAGAAGGCGGGAGACACAGGTGCTGTCCCAGATCCGTAAGCTCAAAGCCCGCCTCGATATGATAAAGACTTTGCCAGATAACCTAACCAAGTATAACTATGAACAGCGTAAAAATTATAGAGACCGAAGATGGTATCTCGTTTCGCCACTCCGACCGACAAGGGGGCACGCAAGAATACCAGACCCCGTTGAGGACAGTAGCGGAAGCGGAGGAGTTCCTGAAGGAGTCGAAGCTGGACAACCTAGTCTCCCTGGCGGAGATGAATGCGTTGACACAGGAGTCCTTCACCAGAGTAGTAGCAGGGAACATGAAACAAATACCTGAAGTGATTGCCGAGTGGCTGGAGGAGATTGCCCTTGTCCTTGAGCCTACCACAGTGGACAACTACCGGAAGGTGGTGACCAAGTGGGTGGATGATATTGAGGCAACCGAGATGACACCGAGGGAGATTGAAGTCCAGCATGTCCACGACTACATCAACCACCGGGAGTACCCAATGAAACGGAACACCCGCAAGATCTACCTTGCCGGCATACGATCTTTCTTTTCCCACTGTACCTTCAAAGGCTATGTCCTCACCGATCCGAGCCGTGCCCCGGCTGCACGGGTTAAGATGAGGGGACTCTCCCACGAGGAGAAGGAAGCCAAGGATGTTCCCGCTATCGGTACTAAAGAGGTAGGGGTGTTAACCAACTACCTCGACAGGGAAGAAGCCACCTACATGCAACAGTTGAAGAACCTGGACCATGAGAGTAACCGGTACGCCACACGGCAGGCCACCATTATCCAGAAGGTGGAGATGGCAAGGTTCTGGAGGGCTGCTATCCTCCTGTCCCACCACACCGCCCTTCGTTGCTCGGACGTGGTTGCTTTGGAGTGGGCATCCATTGATAACATGAAGGGAACCCTAACAGTCTGGACAGAGAAACGGGACAAGCGGGTCCAGTTCCCTCTTACGGGAGAGCTGAAAGACGCAGTTAACAAAATTGATATGGTGGACCTGACGTACTGCTTCCCCGAACAGAGGGAATGGGCACCTGCCAAGACTGCCACATATTTCAAACGCCTTTGCAAACGGGCAGGGGTTGTCGGTTCCTTCCATGGAATACGACACGGGACTTTACAGGAGTGGAGAGCTCAGGGAGTTACCTTGGAAGAGGTAGCGAAGCGGGCTGGCCACTCTTCAACCACAACCACAGAAGGATACCTATAATGTACGCAGTAGAAGTAACAGAAGAAGCAGTCGAGCGAGTGCTTGAAAAAGCAAACCATGGCATCGATAACGGAACCGCTTTTGCGGGGATGTCCTACGAGGACGGCGTCCGTGACGCCATTGATTGGATCACTGGCAATGATGATGCCGAACCGTTGGAGGACGTAGACTTGAGTGATGAGTAAAGAGATCTCACCTTACGACTTCCAGGTTGTTGGGCAGACCCACCAGGATTGCCGCAACCACCAGAAACAGATCATGCTCTCGTTCGCAGAGAGGGGCACTGCTATCCATAAGGTGCTCCTCTCTACCGAACAAGCTGAAGAAATCCACCACCAACTGGGCGAACGCCTGAAAGAAAATGCCGAGCAAAGCCAAAGTACCACTGCCACCCAACCACATCCTGATTCCTACAGAGGAGTGGGAAGTTATTCGAGAAGCGTTACACCTAGCAATACAGGTAGGTACAGTCTTCACGGACCAGGACAGCCACACCCGCAGGACCGTGAGCATGGTTCGGAAGTGGCAGGACATACTGGATCGGCAGCGGGTGCTGGACGACCGGATACTACAGAAGGCGATCAACCTGGTCTGCGATACCTACATGGGGGTGACCCCGGAGAAACTGATGTCGAGGTGTAGGACAGCAGAGGTTGCCCTTGCCCGCCACGTTGCCATGTACCTTGTCTGGCAGAAGTGTGGCTACCAGTTGACAGCCGAAAAGTTTGAGCGTAGTAAGAGTACCATCGAGTATGCAGTACAACAAATCCGTAACCGGATAAGGCTAGAAGGGTTTCAATTACCAATTTAACTTTAAGCGGGTAGCATGGTTGGCGACTGCCCATGTGCAAGGGAGGAGGTGTCGCAAAGGGTGTTTATTCGGTCTCATCCTTATCTAACCTCAACCTGCCCGCTGCTATTTACTATGAAAGAACCACCAAGAATTGACCAGCACACCCTGCACGCCGTACTGATGAAGACGGGTGGGGATTTTGAACATGCGGCCTCTGCCCTGAGAACAACGAAGGAAGCGTTGGTCGGGATCGTCAACGATACCCCACCCTTGAAAGAAGCGTGG
>Ga0181591_10003259_pt1 | contig 14051 bp, 18 predicted proteins | sample 071ome_33_FD_133757 | JGI IMG/M metagenome (GOLD analysis project Ga0181591, IMG submission 133757) | Coastal salt marsh microbial communities from the Groves Creek Marsh, Skidaway Island, Georgia - 071412AT metaG (megahit assembly) | ecosystem: Environmental > Aquatic > Marine > Intertidal...
AGATTATTTTAATTTTACAGGTATATTAATCGAACCACAAGAAAAATTTTTTAATAATATAAAAAATAATAGGTCTTTGAATAAAAATGAAATATATAATTGTGCTGTTACTAATAATGATTCAAACACGATATCTTTTATTGGCAATAATGCTGAAGCTGGAGTTAAAAATGATATTAATACGGATCTAACCAAATATAATTGGTGTACTTATGATGTTCCAAACAAAAAAATGAAAAACATATTAAGTAATAGTAATTTTAACTATATTGATTTTATGATAATTGATGTTGAAGGTTCTGAATTATCATTATTAAAATCTATTGATTTTAATTTCCCTATTTTTTGTATTATAATTGAAGCACATAGTGGAGAACAAGAAAAAAATAGAATTTTTGGTGAATTTTTAAAAAAAAATGGTTTTACATATAAAGAAAGACAACGCGGAAATGAAGTATGGATAAATCATAATTACTTTAGAAAACATTTATTTAATGTTTAAATTAAATAACACTTAGGTATAATTCGAGCAAATTCTGAAATTAGAAATGGATATTAAATCAGAAACTAGTATGATTTTAGTTTAGTTCTTCATTGTGAATATTACAGATTGGTATATCAATATATCCCTCTTTCTCTTGTTTACATTTTACACATTTCACGTTATTTTGTGATAATGTATCTGCGTAATAGAGTGCACGTCGTTGTAGTTGTGTTAGACTGGATAAACAGCTTTTACATATAGAATATTTTTCTTCAGTGTATTCATTAAATCCATTACTGCAATAGCAAATCATACATTCTGGATAATCATATCCCATTTTAATATTAATACTATTATTATTTTATTTTTATATTTATTTAATAAAAAATTGAATTTATTAACAAATTATTTACTAACAATATTAAATGTTATTTAATAGATATTATAATGAATATTTATGAAATCGAAATAGATGATTTGATAAATAGAAAAATATTTATGGAATCACATAGTTGTTCATTATTGCCTTGGAAATTAGATTTGGAAGTTAGATATAAATATCTTGGAATAAAAGAATCCAGTGAATATACAGAAAAATATGCAACGTTTTATATGATAATTATGGATAATGATGATGAAGACAATGATTTGAAAGATATAGCCATTTATGATGATGCTTATATGAATGGCATGCCTAATGTATGTGGTTGTGGTGGGTATGGGTTTGGGGTATTTACAATAGCAGTTGATAAAACAAATGGAGTAACATATTCAAAGGTAAATATTTCAAATCCGAATAACGAAACTGGATGGAATAAATATGAAGAACTATATCACGATAAAATTGGCGATATTATAAAACTTTTACAGGATAAAATACCTTCGTGTGAGCAGTCAGTGCAAAATCATACCTTTGAGCAAGTCCAAGAAGCCATAGACGCAGAGCAGCAGAGAAAGAAGCCGAAATCGCGCAGAGGCAGAATTAAGCTAAATCTGAAGAGATAACCGAAGATCGCGACATCAGATACTTCAACTCACTCATAAGAAGATTTGGATTTGAGGGCGACCCATCCACCACTCGAGGGTGATAAAATAAAGGAAATTAATGAATAAATTATTAACTTATTCACAAATACTATTATATAATTCCGCATATCTATTATATATTTTTTTTGTATGTGATTCAAATTTATGAATGGGTATAAATCGGAATTCACAACTACCAAAATGTCCTTCTAAATCTTGGGTCAAACATTTCCTTTCTTTTATTTGAATAAACAATTCTTTATTATTTTTTATAAAATCACGTGGAAAATTAACACATAAATTTGGATAAGCATCAATAATATTAGTAACATTTGACATATATACTAACGTGTATTCACAACTAAAATATCCAAAACTAATCCTCAAACCAGTATTTTCTTGTTTCAATAAATTATTATGTATATCATCAAACTCTATTGTATATCCTTCATTTGGAAATTGAGTATTATACACAAAACAATTTATATTAAACATTCGTTTCTTGAAATATAATTTATCTTCATAACGAATGAAATACGGACTCGGGTTTTTCAAATGATGTATTGAAGTATCAAAGAAATAATTATGTTTTGTATCCTCAACTCTAAAATATTTCTCTCCATTTTTAGATTTTTTTTCATAAAATTTATACCGTTCTTCTTCTCGTTCATCTTTGAATTTCTCTGATAATTTAACACGCATAATTAGATAAATTTCCAAAGGTGTAATACTATTATTATTTTATTTTTATATTTATTTAATAAAAAATTGAATTTCTTTTAATTAAAATATACATTAACAACACGAAAATTTCAAATGTTTGACTCTTCAAAGAACAACTTTGTTTTCATAATTAAAAGTGATTCTCCTAGGAATATTAAGAATATATTTGGAGACATTGTTTATTCTAGTTATGACTGTTATGATCGTCATTATGCTATTGGTTCATGTCCCGAAGATTGTGACCTTATTCATTACGATTCAATTCCACCTACACTTGATTCTATTCATGGTAAGAAATTCTGTAGTAAATTTGCTTTTCAACAAAATGAGGTTTCACCTTTCTTCACTGTAATTAACACCTGGATGATGGAAGATACACCGATTCAAACAAACAAGGATGACTACTTTCATTTCTACAAACTGTAAAATCTATATAAAAAATAATAAATTAAATTTAATATTTTTTTTTAATTTTCCCAATATTCAAGTGCTTCATTAAATAATTCTTTGTAATTGTAAATTTAAATAAAAAGTAGATATTATACAAAACAAATTATTTTCACTTATTATAATAAATGACATCTATGGCATTCGATTTAGAGGATGTAATGAAAGATAAAATTAAAACTGGATATGTAATGGAGGATTTATACAAAATCGCAAACAAAAAACAAGTTTGTCGAGAGAAAATAAGTAATGTAAAACATTGGGTATATAAGCCTTGTTGGAGTTATCGATGTGGGAACGACGAATGTTTTATATCAATTTACCAGGTTCTTCTTCAAAAACGCAAATTTACGGATCATCATCGCCGTATTCGAAATGCTTCTCTCGAATATCCATTAATAATTGTGAAAGATAAATACGACAAATATGGAACAATACTTGACGGGAACCACAGATTCGCAAAAAGTTTATTGAAAAATAAAAAATTTATAAATTATGTATATTTAACCAAATCGGATTTAGATAAAATACGCGTTCGGGCATAATAATTACATTCCATAGCACCTATCACACATATACAATGTAGGGGTTTTATGAACGATATCAACTCGTTTTCCACATTCTTCGCACGTACATTGTTGTTCCAATATATCGGATAGGCGCGACGGAATTAGTGGAAAAGAATAATATTGGGACATTTTTATTATTTGAACAACATTTTGATTATGGTGCATTCCACAATCACTATTTTCTTTGTATAGTTTTTCAACAAGTTCTTTTAACGCATTCATTTTTTCTCGATACATACGTTTTTCAATATCTTGTAGTTGTGTTTTATAATCTTCAATGAATGAAAATTCGGGTGTAATATCTCTCATTGTATTTAAGTGATATTATATTTTTAAGAATTATTTTCGTTCAATTTTAATAACAATTAACATAGTTCAATTTTGATAAAAATTGAACGAAAATAATCAAAATATAATGAGAAATAAAACATTACAACTATCAATTATGATTAAAAAAGCGATAGTTAATAAAATATCTAAAAAATGGTTTCAATTTATTTTGAATAATCCTGATAAACCCTGGAAATGGAAGGCAATTTCACAAAACCCTAATATAACTTGGGACATAATTCGAGATAATCCTGATAAACCGTGGGATTGGGGAGAAATTTCACAAAACCCTAATATAACTTGGGATATAATTCAAAACAATCCTGATAAACCATGGGACTGGAGAGGGATTTCACAAAACCCTAATATTACAATGGATATAATTCGAGATAATCCTGATAAACCATGGAATTGGTGTAAAATTTCATATAACCTTAATTTAACCTGGGATATAATTCAAAATAACCCCGATAAATTATGGGATTGGCTGTGGGTTTCTGCAAATCCAAATATAACTTGGGATATAATTCAAAATAATTCTGATAAACCATGGGATTGGTGGGGAATTACAGAAAATCCAAATATAACTTGGGATATAATTCGAAATAATCCTGATAAATCATGGAATTGGTATGCGATTTCACAAAACCCTAATATAACTTGGAAAATAATTTGTGATAATTCTGATAAACCATGGAAATGGTTTTCGATTTCACTAAACCCTAATATAACTTGGAAAATAATTTGTGATAATTCTGATAAACCATGGAAATGGAAGGCAATTTCACAAAATCCTAATATTACAATGGATATAATTCAAGATAATCCTGATAAACCATGGAAATGGAAGGCAATTTCACAAAATCCTAATATTACAATGGATATAATTCGAGATAATCCTGATAAACCTTGGGATTGGTGGGAAATTTCACAAAATCCAATGAAACAGTGGAGAGATAGACAAGAGAATGAATTAAAAATAAAGTATTTTAACAAAATAAGACAACAAATTTATGGATAATAAATTAATGGATAATAAATTAATTACATCAAATACTTTTTTTCTCCCAAAATTGAAAACTAAAAATAACTTTATTCAACAAAAGCACCCCATAATAATATGATTATAATTTCACCACCCGACATTGAAAGTGGTAAACAAGTATTAACCAGACAAAACAAAAGGTGTACAGCAGTTAGGAAATGGTGTGCTGCAGATAGTGAAGATCAAGAAAAAAATTGTGTAGCATGTTGAGGTTGTTGTGCAATTCTTATTCTTATTGAATTTCTTACATTGCTTTCTTGGCTTTCTCGATAAATTTAAAAAGTCATAATAAACGGTTGTTACATATTATTTCGTGGAATTAAAGTTATTTTATTTTATTTCAAATTAAACATACTTTACAAATATATACAATATGAATAACACAATTGACCAACAAGTTTCACGTGAATGGTTTAAAGTTATTGCTAATAACCAGAATATAAAATGGGATTGGGATAGAATTTCACGAAACTCTAATTTAACTTGGGAAATTGTTTGTGATAACCCAGACAAACCGTGGAATTGGTATGCGTTATCATCTCACTCAAACATAACATGGAATATTATTCAGTCAAACCCGGACAAACCATGGGATTGGCGTCACATATCATCTAATCCAAATATAACATGGAAGATTATTAAGGCGAACCCAGACAAACCCTGGGATTGGAGCGAAATTTCGGAAAATCCTATGACGGGGTGGAGAAAAACACAAAAGAATGAATTGAAAATAAAGTTACAACAAAAAAGTTACAACCAAAAAGATATAAATCAAAATGTTAATGTTATGTGTGAATTTTGTGAAAAACGTAATAAATTAACATACAAATGCGAAAATTGTAATTATATTTTGTGTGAAGATTGTAAATATGGTGATAACCTTATACCATTAGGAGTTAATTGTTGCGATTTAAGTAATTATAAATAAAATATGCTTAAAATAAGGAATTGAAAATAAAGTATTTCAACAAAATAAGACAACAAATTTATGGAGAATAAATTAAATACATCAAATACTTTTATTTTTTTCTCAAAATTGAGTTGAAAAACTATCAATCTTTATTCAACAATACACAATGAATAACGACGTACTTTTCCAAAAATTAAGTAAAAAATGGTTTCAATTTATTTTGGATAATCCAAATAAACCGTGGAAATGGAGTTGTATTTTACAAAACTCCATGACTAAATGGAAAAAAATATAAAATTAGTAAAAAATATTTTGGTAAATTGGTAGATATTTTATACAGATAAAATTAAATAAACATTTTTATTTAGTAATATTTAGTAATATTTACAAAAATTGAACGCTAAAATCATATACCTTCACTTACAACATCAACCAGCACAAATGTACACACCTTTTACGAAAGAAATTATGTTGAATCTCCCAATTCATTATGAAGACAAAATCAAAATCATCAATGAAACACCCGAATTGGACCAACACGACATTATTCATCAATTGGTAACTCCCACAACCGAACACAAAATCCGTCAATTGTTTGAATTGCTAAACAACAAACACCACGTTATGGAAACCTTTGCTCGTCGTATTTATCGTGATATTTATGTGGAACACGTTCAAGGTATTGTATTGATGTTTAGTTTATTGAAAAAACTTTATGAAATCAACGACCAATCAATAACGGCTTTCGAATCATACGCAATTGTTTCCAATCATTCTAAAAAAATGGAACTCATCAATTTCAAGCAAATTGACAATTACTTTCAAAAGTATGTGTATATTATTAAGGATGTTCCGTGTATTACCGATGAAACTGCTATATACATTAACACAAAGTATAGAGAAACAATGCCAATGGTTGATTATTTCTATACAATGACAACATTCGATAGTGTTATGTATTTCCTAACCGAGAGAAAGGATGAATTGCCCGAGTTTATTCGTGAAATGGGAAACAAAATCACGTTCAAATCGTTTCTAATGCCTCATTTCACAACCGCCGAAATCCAAACGGTTCGAAAGGCTCTTCTCTCGTCCAGCATTAAGCGGATGCGCAAAATGGGATTGAAAATTTCCAAAACAATGGAGGGACCAACAACCCCCAAACAATATGAAGACGAATGTAACGAAGACGAATACACACCACCTAAATACGAAACATTCGCCGAATTTTATACCGAATTGAAAAACCTCGTTCAAAAATACAAATACTTTAATATGATATTTAACAATCCCGACACATCCAAATTGATTTCAACAAACAAACACATTCTTACATACGATACTCTAATTGAAAACCGAGAGATATTAAAACAAGATATTCCTGTAGTTATGGAAGACGAAGAATTCCAATTTGAATGGTGTCCTCACGTAATTTTGTATCACGCATACAACAATTTCACATTTACCAAATTTGTAAAATTGTGTGAAGAATTTGATATGATTGATGCGGATTTGACACATACCGATTTGTCATATTACGTTTTCCCATTCTTGCTAAACAAATACAATGGTGTGTCTATGGACGGAATGGAAATGATTATGGAAAAGTATCCAAACCATGCTATTTGTGTATTGACGAACCCACGATTTTTATACAATATGGAATACAATGAATACTTGAATTTGATTAAGAAGGTATGCGAAATGACAAAGTATAACGCAACTGATATGGAAATTATTAATATGCCACAAATTCAAACATTCTTTTACCGAACGGGAATTTGTGATGCGAATTTGCAACGTGAATACATGCCCTTCGAGAGAATGAACACGTTTGTTGGATTTATTCGGTATTGTCAGCAACGATTTTTGGAAAAAAAATACGACCCATCAAACATTATGGACGAACTTCGAGAGAGAGATGGAATTCGGGGAATGTATGCGGATACTTGATTTAAGAATTACTATTATTAAACTTCTCTCTAATTAAAAAATTTATTTGATTTATTATTACAAATAATATATTATTTTTCTGTAATAATTTATTTTATTTATTTGAAAAATTGAAATCCTTTTATTTTATAAATAAATATAAAAACGCTTTTAAATGGACTCAAGTTTTCAAGTAAAGATTTCTAATGAATTTATGAAATTTATTCGTGATGATCCTGACAAGCGATGGGTTTGGGATTATATTTCAAGAAATCCAACCATTACATGGGAAACTGTTCGTGATAATCCACAATATCAATGGTTGATGAATTGGTTTTACGTTTCAAGTTCACAAAGTGTTACGTGGGAAATAATTTGTGATAATCCTGACTATCCATGGGATTGGGATGGAATTTCACGCAATCCAAATATTACTTGGGAAATCATTCGTGATAATTTTGACAAACCATGGTGTTGGTATCATTTCTCAGCCAATCCAAATATTACTTGGAAAATTATTCAGACATACCCCGACAAGCATTGGTCTTGGGATAGTATTTCACGCAATCCAAACATTACTTGGGAAATTATTCAGACAAACCCCGACAAGCCGTGGAATTGGTATTCTGTTTCACAAAATCCAAATATTACTTGGGAAATCATTCGTGATAATCCTGACAAACCATGGGATTGGTTTTGTATTTCATACCATCCAAACATTACTTGGGAAATCGTTCGTGATAATCCCGACAAACCATGGTATTTTGGTAGATTATCATTGAATCCTAACATTACTTGGGAAATTATTCAATCTAACCCGGAATATCCATGGATTGCTAACCTTGTATCAATGAACCCGAATATTACATGGGAAATCATTCGTGATAATCCTGACTATTTATGGGATTGGATACATGTATCGATTAATCCAAATATTACAATAAAAATAATTCGTGATAATCCCGATAAACCATGGGATTACGAAATGATTTCTAAAAAAATATTTAAATTTTCAAATAAAAAGAAATATAAATATTTTACTAATATTATGAAAAAAATGTAATTATAAAATTATATAATTATATAATTATTTTTTTTATAAAATTGAAATCCTTTTATTCCATAAATAAATATAAAAAAACGCTTTTAAATGAAGTCAAGTTTTCAAGTAAAGATTTCTAATGAATTTATGAAATTTATTCGTGATAATCCCGACATACCATGGGAATGGGAAAAAATCACAATGAATCCGATTATTACTTGGGAAATTGTTCGTGATAATCCACACTATCCATGGCGTTGGTTTTACGTTTCAAGTTTTCCAAGCGTTACATGGGAAATCATTTGTGATAATCCTGACAAGCCATGGGATTGGGTTGGAATTTCACGCAATCCTAACATTACTTGGGAAATTATTTGTGATAATCCCGACAAACCGTGGTATTGGTCGTATATTTCAATGAATCCAAGTATTACAATGGATATAATTCAAGCTAACCCGGACAAACCATGGGATTGGTCGAATCTTTCAAAGAATCCGAACATTACTTGGGAAATCATTCGTGATAATCCCCGCAAGAAATGGTTTTGGCATGAGATTTCAAGCAATCCGAACATTACATGGGAAATAATTCGTGATAATCCCGACTATCCATGGAATTGGTATTATGTTTCAAACAATCCAAATATTACTTGGGAAATCGTTCGTGATAATCCTGACAAGCCGTGGGATTGGTATACTATTTCAACTTTTCCAAGTGTTACGTGGGAAATAATTCGTGATAATCTAGACAAACCATGGTGTAGCGGTGGAATTTCACGCAATCCTAACATTACTTGGGAAATAGTTCATAATAGTCCCGACTATCCATGGAATTTGTATAATATTTCACACAATTCTAACATTACTTGGAAAATCATTTGCGATAATCCAGACTATCCATGGCGATGGAATGATATAACTATGAATCCAAGCATTACAATAAAAATAATTCGTGATAATCCCGACAAACCATGGAATTATAGTGCGATTTCTAACAAAAGATTTAAATTTTCAAATAAAAAGAAATATAAATATTTCACTAATATTATGAAAAAAATGTAATTATAAAAATTATATAATTATATAATTATTTTTTTTATAAAATTGAAATCCTTTTATTCCATAAATAAATATACAAAAAGCGTGAATCAACTGATGATTGATATTTTGACTAAAGAAAGTGAAATTATCAATTCTAATAGTATTCCAATCATTCTAATAATTACCATTCTCATTATAAATAATTTATATCTATTGAGAACTATTTCTATAATGAATGGTGAAATATATAGCCTTAAATATGATATTAAGGATATTAGTAAAGAAAAAAATGTCGAAGATAGTCTTTTGAGTTCGCATGTTTCAGAAATAGATGATAATTATGAAAGATTGAATGACTTTGTTAGTGATCTTGAGGAAGATTTGAAATCTATATACGACAAAGTAGAAAATCATGATGTCTTTATGCGTGATTCACTTCAAGAAATAGAACATGAATTTCATTCAATTGTCAATATTTTACAAAAAGAAAACAAAAAAATATCTTCTGAATGTGACGATATGAAAGCATGTATGTATCAATTGATTCGCTTCATTCGTCTTAAAAAATGTCCTGAAACATTTCATCGCACAGAAGTTCTTCTTTCAGGTCTAGATAAATATTTTAAGTAATTTAAAATTCGCTATTATGTTCTAAATAATTTTTTTCATTTTCTTTTATTATAAAATTGATTTAATTTATAATTATTAAATAAAAATTATAAGTAAAATATGTTGTTTTTAACAATTTCTATACTTTCAATTATTATTTCAATTCTCGCAATTACAAAAGCAATATATACTGAAAATAAATTTAAAAAAGCTGAATATAAAATAAAAAAACTTAAACAAAAGGTATTTCAAAATAATCATTCTAGTATGACTATTGCTACACAATTGGTTGTTTTAATTGATGCGATTACATTATTTAATAACAACAATAAACGTGATGAGTTAAAAGCACTTACAATGCTTGATGCTGTTGACGTAAATGCAAGAGCACTTATATCTAATATGATTATTATGGAAGCAGAGAGTGCTATTAGTAAAGTAAAGCAATTTTCAGATTCAGAAATAGACGATATCAATCTGAATAAGTTAACTAAAAGCGTTGAAAATGAAGCAAACGCAGCTATTAAGGATGCTCATAATATTATGAAAAATCGTAAAAAAAATATAGTATAAATTATAAATATAATATTTAATATATTTTTTGTTGTTTTTTCAAAAAATTGAAACAAATTTAATTACAAAAGTTATTAACAAAAAAAAGAACAAGAAAATGGCTTCCACTGACATCGAAATGAAGAACAAGCATGTAATTAGCATCCGTTTTATTCACCGCGAAGATGATGGTAACTATATTCCTCATGGAATGATTTCACTCACAGCAGAAGAATTTATTTACGCGTTCAAGAACATTCTTTACATTAAGGAACATACTTCCAAATCTCTCTTCAATAAACTTATTTCTGAGAAATATAATCAGGTTGGTGGTGCTCCTGGCGCGCCTTTCGAAGATAGTGATGAAGACGACGATGATCTTGACGAAGACGATTTTGAATTGGACGATGATGGAATTCCTTATATTGAGATTCTTGATGTGACACAGCAATACGCTCGCTTTTCAGAAGTAATCTTTGGTGTGATGCGCATTGCTTTGACACTTGACAAGAACCCTATTGAAGAACTCAAACAATACAAGGACCCTATTGATTACTTTGATAAGGAACCTAATGAGAAACTCAAGGAATTCATTTACAAGAAATGTGTGTATGTATCAAAAAAGTCTAAGTTCTATGATGAACGGACTACTGATAAGGTTTCAATCTATGAAATGCTTAAATTTGGTCACACTTACCTCTGTTATGATGGTTTCGGTAAGTTCGTAGACTGGGTAATGTTTAAGGAATTGTCAAACCGAACACCAAAAGATTTCCACGATTTTATGGGACTTGAATACAATCCAATGGACTACGGGTTCAAGACAGAGGACGAACATATTGATGCTATTTTGAACGGATATGATGAAGAACATGAAGATAGTGGTGGTGCGAAGGGTGCTCATGCTACTGCTTAAAAAAATATATTGTAATATAATATTTTACATAGATTCAATATTATATTAATTTTTTATATCATTTATTCACTCCATAATACACAACGTTTTTCAGGTTCCAAATACATTCCATCTCCTTCTTTTATATCAAATATATCATAGAATGCTTGGATATGAGGCAAAATTCCATTTACTCTCAAATGTGGTGGACTGTGTGGGTCCAAATCTATCATTTTTTGTGCGTATTCATATCTAACATTTGCTCTCCAAATTCTCGCCCATGAAATCATACATTCACGTTTTTCTTCTATTGTATGACAACTTGAAATCGCTGTTTGTAAACCACCCAAATCTGCTAAGTTCTCCCCTTGTGTTAATTTTCCATTCATATTCATATCTACATGTTTTAAAGAATTAAAGTAATCTTCCATCTTTTGTATAATTGTTTCATAATTACTCTTTGTTTCATTACTCCACCACTGATATAAATATCCATCTTTATCATAATTACTTCCTTGGTCGTCAAAACCATGTGTCATTTCATGTGCTATTACAGCACCTATTCCACCGGCATTTTCACCATAACTTTGTTTTGTGCTGTAATATGGCGCTTGTAAAATACCAGCAGGGAATACTATTTCGTTATAAAGTGGATGATAATAAGCATTAACAGTCATAGCACTCATATGCCACGTTGTTGGATCACGTAATTGATACATTTTCTTTTGAACTTCTAATACTTCCCAATCCCATTTATAATAAGCATTCACAAAATCTAAAATTGTCTCATAACTTCCCTCGGTAAATACACTATAATCTTTGAATACAGATGGAGAAACTACTTTGAGTGTCATAGTTCTTAATTTTTCTATTGTTGTTCTCTTATTATCTTCTGTAATCCAAGTTGCTTTTGTAATTTTATCAAGCAATGCTGAACGAATTCTTTCAACAAATACAGGAAATTCTGTTTTCAAATTTGGATCACAATATTTTTTCAAATATATTCTACTAAAATCATCTTCCAAGTATTTCTCAACAAAATTAGCTGCACGTTTATCCATCGTTTTTGGTTTCTCTATACCGTTTAATGTTTTCGAGTAAAACTGGAAATGTGTTTTAAAAAGTGGATTTTCATTATCTAAATAACTTACATTTCCTACAATTGTTTTCCATACATACCAATATTTCAAATCATCAAGACTGGTATTACTCCATACACTTTTAAATGTATCTAACAATGAATAATTATTAACTACCAAATCATGAATCTTATCTGGTAAAGCAGAACGCAAACTGTCTAAAAATGGAGAACATTTTTCAATTAGCGCATCCATCGTCATTGGATGATATGTTTTTAACGGTTTTCTCTTTTCAGCACGTGTATAATGACTTTCAGCAATTGTTCTCTCTATATCCCAAATATAATTCATATTCTTTTCATAACCGAAATAGTTTACTTGTGTTTGAACCATATTTAAGAAATTATCTTTATTTTCTGTTTTTTCCAAATAATATGTTCTATCAGGTAAGCTTAAACCATTGAAACTAATATTTGGAATTTGAAACTTAGGATTTCTTTCTGTTCCACTAAAACAAATATGAAATACTTTGTATTCACCTACTTTAAGTAAACTCAATAGATATTCGAATAATTCCTCTTTTGTTGTAGTATCTAATATTTTATCACATTCACTCTTGATTTTATTTTTTATTTGCTCTTCATCTTGAGACATGTATAAATTATAAATACTATTAATAAATACATTACTTGTATCATTACATATTTCCATTTTTTTCTTTTCTAGGTCAATAAATAATTTTGTGAAATTACTATATCTTGGATATTCATCTGGAATTGGATTTTCTTTTTTCCAGTCGTAATTAATAGCATTATCAAAATCGTCTTTGTATGATGGTTTACTCATTTTCTCTCTACTACAATGTTACTATGGACTATCGTTTAATTTCTAAATCAATTTAACATCTTAATTTAAATCTATAATCATATAGTATACATTAACATGGAAATTCTCAAGATAAATAAATATTATACAATTAAAGTTACTAGAAGAAATGATAATAGAAAAATAATTAGATTAGTTTTATTTCAAAATAAACTTTTCAAAAATAAACAACTTATTGACGTTTCATTTGATGGTATAAATATAGAATTTATACAACATCCAAATGAAGATTTTTTTGATAAGGATGAAATAAATCAATTGATGAATACATGTAATGATTATTATGGAACTAGAAAAGTATTTGATTATATATGTGATTTATTAATTAGATTTATAGAATAAATACTTATTATATTTATTGTATAAATGAAAAAACAACTATACATTATAAGACCAAAATATAATAAATCTCTCATTGAAATAAATTCTATAGAGAGAAATATTGATAAAGATGTATATTATGTTAAAAGAATTACTACATG
>Ga0181591_10003264_pt1 | contig 14046 bp, 26 predicted proteins | sample 071ome_33_FD_133757 | JGI IMG/M metagenome (GOLD analysis project Ga0181591, IMG submission 133757) | Coastal salt marsh microbial communities from the Groves Creek Marsh, Skidaway Island, Georgia - 071412AT metaG (megahit assembly) | ecosystem: Environmental > Aquatic > Marine > Intertidal...
ACGACACCGGGGCGATTGGCAACAACAGAAGGTTTACAATATGTGGACCCTAGGCAGTTTGGTTTGGGTTCGGACACTGCCCCAGAAATAACCTCTCACGAGCAACTGGACTCTACAATTATTGGCGGGGTTTATAGTGTTGGAAGTATCTTTGACGGTACGCTGACGGTGAAAGCTCGATCTTCAAACCGTACATCACAATACCGTGAGGTATGGGGTGGTGGTTCAACAGACCCTATTATTGAGTGGCGCATTAGTGACGATAGTGGAGCTACGTGGTCACCATGGAAAAACTTTTGGACAGAGTCTAACTATCAGCCTGAGACAAGTGGAACAGGGATGGGTGTCGTAAGGTTGCTTAAAAACAATACTGGCTCGTCGGCTGATGGCTCTACGACATCAGGTAGTAATCTTGAGCTTACGTATGCAGGGGCTACCGGGTCGCTTGTAGGTGCAGGAATATCGCCAACTGGAACTTGGAAGCAAGTTGCAGGGTTCGCTCTTTCTGCGGGCAATTTTTCATGGTATGTGAGAATTTCATAATGAAAAAAATATTTAAAAATCCAGTAGAGAATACAGACGGTACAATCAATTGTATTGAGATTCATCCGGTGTACGGTGAAATTCCCCACACCCAAGACCCATCCTGTGAATATATTTTATATGATGAACTGGGGGTGGGCGACTGGGCAGAAATTAAACCATGCCCACAAGAAGATAAGGATGCCCATACTGCTCAGCTAGCTAAGGCATCTATGGAGCGTGAATTAGCAAAACTAGATCTACCAGTGTGGAAACTAGCCCGCGCCATTGCGGGTGACGAACAAGCACTGGCAGAAGTGCTCGCGGCTGAGGAAAAGAAAAACAAAATACGTGGTTAATCATCACTAGTTGGCTTAGTGTGCTTGGCACTTTGCCGAGCCTTTCTGAGTTGATGTCCGATTGCCATCCAGGCATTGCGATCCTTGGGTGTCATTTCTGACAAGATCCACAGCAGTGCTTGCGAGATCATCTCAATCGGCAGATAGGGATATTTCTGCGCCGACTTGCGCAACACACGTAACAACCTCATCTCATCTTTTGATCGAGTCACTGTTGTGTTGATCGGATCAAAGAAGTCATTGATAGACACCTCAAAGAACACGGCCAGCTCATAAAGCTTAGTGGGGTGTGGCCATCGAGAATCAGAGGGGTTTAGGTATCGTGAATACGTGCGAGGGTCTATGCCAAGGAGTTCACCGATTTCCCCCTGCGACAGTTTATGCTCCTGAGTTAGTCTCTTTAAGTGCCGTGCAAACACCTCCTTTTGTCTGGTCTCGTTCTTACTACTAATTGCCAGCCTCGATGTAAATGCTACTACTGACTGTAAGTTTAGATGATTTCTTGAAAATGTGACCAAATCGGTCGTAAAACAGTGAATATCATATTTTGTGGCCTAAAAGGACCATAACGGTCATTTATCAGGCTAGTACAAGTGTATTAGTCTACGCCTGCACCATGAACGGTGATTCAACCCTTTAACGACTGCCAAGGAAATGGACTATGCAACTGTTAACGGAAAGGGTTGTCGGATGTGTGCCAGATGGCAAAACCATCATTATGAGCACCGGCGGTAACTCAGGAACGAGAGCCGTGATTGTCAGCAAGGAAGAATGGGCCCACTGGGTAGACGCGCTGGAGCGCGAAGTTGTACCCCAGGAGGAACTGCAGTCACTAAATTTTTTGCAAGCAGCCTAGTAGCGATTAGGCTGGCTCGTCGACGATGGGTAAAATCATTTCGCTAACATAACTACATTCTTACAAGCTCACACCTATGCAGAATAGTGAGCCGCCCAGACCCAAAAGGTCAAATGGGCACCGAGGTCGACCTAGGTTTCTAGATTCCTAGGTTGTCATGCTTGGTGAAACCTACCGGCAATCGATTAAAAACTAATCAGACTTGCCGGAAAGGTAGCCAGCTACCAGTCGCTCAATCACCTCTTTATACGACAAATTATTTGCCACACAGTGAACCTTGAATTTGTTTAAAAGGTCTTCATCAATTTCTGCGTAAAGGGCTTTTTTCTTTTTGGTGGCTGACTGATCTTTCATGGAATCAGCCTTCGACATGGCGCCGGATTATACCTGAAATTCAAAAATACACAGTTCATAGCAAAACCCAATTTGTAACCAAATTTGTAACCATGGGGGTAAATTGGGTCGGTATCGAAACGGTAGAATGCGGCCTGCAGAGGTGTTAAAACCTCTGTAACCCCTTGATTTCCCTATAAAATAGTTTCAAATCCTACTGTCCCGACCATCAAAACCCTTTAAAATCAAGCACTTAGCATTTCGCAAAACATCATTTGTAACCAATTTGTAACCATCGACAGGTATCACTACTTGGCATTGTGATTTTTGCCATTTCGATTTCTGTTTGATCACCCTCAAGCCACTTCGCATACGTCGAGAAAAACACCATCAGGCTGTGACCTAAAATCTTGGCGGCAAACCCTGGCTTAACATTGTCCATTAGCATCTGAGTCGCAAACGTATGTCGCGTGTTGTATGTTCGGCGCTGGCGGATCCCCAGCTTTTTCAAACAGAACTGAAAAACCTCATTCGGGGCCTTTGGACCGTAAAATGATTGGTTGATATACCTTGGTGATGTGAACACCGTGCCGCCTTGCAAGAACGTGTACTGCTTCATTGCATTTAATGAGGCTTCAACCACTGGCAGTATCGGCACATCACGCTCAACACCGGTCTTAGTTTCCATCCGGATCTTTCCGTCAACCATAGCCCGATCAACTTTGATGGCCTTCTTTCTGAAGTCGATCTGGTCCCACTGGAGACCTAAGAGCTCGTTTGTGCGCATGCCGGTGAAGAACGCAACTGTAAAATAATGCAGCCAGATTATCTCTCGACCGTTCTGGCTGGCGAAGTAGGTCAGTATGGCGTCACGTTCATCTGGGGTGAATGGGTCGGGCACTGGTTTTGAGGTTTTACCATTGCGCAGGCATTCACTAGGGTCGGTATCAAGAATCGGCACCTTTACGCCGTTGACTCGGATACGCTTGCGCATGGCTTTCTCGAACACATAGCGCAGGGGCACAAGAGCGTTGTTTCTGGTTTTTTCTGTCTTCCAGTTCAGCTCAGCATCGATGTTCTCTAGTGTGTCCTCATCGATCTCATTAATCTTGATACCGGCGAGGTACGGCATCCACCAGGTATTCAGGTATCCCTTGAATTTATTAAGATATGACTCACTGACCTGTTTGCTCTTGATGGCAATGGCTTCGCGGGCAATGTCTGCGAAGGTTGGTATGTCATCGTTTTCGGCATTGATTTCTCGCTGAAATTCAATCGCTCGCTTGGATTTGGGGAAGTAGTAAACAAACTTTTCGCGAGTAAATTCACCAATCTCAATGAGATTTACAATCTTTCCTCGAATGCGGGCCGCGGTCTTTTTGCCTTCGGCACTTGCGCTGAGCTCCGTGCTTTCGATATATCGCTTACCCTCCCAGCGGAAGTCGACCCAGAGCTTGCCGCTTCGAATTCGGACACCTTCGGTGACTGTTTCCGCTTGCTTTTGCCTGATTTTGTCCATGCGTAATACCCGTCTAAAATGATGTGAACATGCCCGAGTGCGTCATAGCAGTATTCGTTACCCTCGGTCCATACGTCGTTCGAAATTCTGCTGTGCACCGCTTTCTCAGTTGTTGCGAACAATTGAGAGAAAGCCTTGATTGGCAGAGTTTCTGGAGGAGGAAGCTGCACCGCATAATGATGGTGATGTTCCTCTACGGGTGCGAACCCGAGCCCTGTTGCTGTTTTTCCCATACCTTTTGCCCTATGGTAGTGATATTTTGCCCAATAACACTGTGATGCCACGGACGCTGCGCGCCGTGGATCGTGTTGTTATACGGCTTTAACGTACCCGTCGTTGACGTCAATTAATCCTTCATCTTGCATCTGGCTTATGGTTCTCCGCTGAACAACAAATGGGATCATGTAAAACGGTACAAATCCCCAAGTAAAGCTTTCTTGATTCTCTTTTAACCAATCATAGACTCTTTTATGCGATTTCTTCATTTGATTCGGGCCGTATAACAAATAATTGAATTAGAGCCTCGTGCGGCTCAGCCAAATTAATAATCTGGTTATAACTCTTTCCTGTGCTGAAACTCATCCTCAAAAATTACAGCACTATCAGCAGTAACCGAAAGCCTTGCTAGAACACGCGCCAGCTCGTCCGGTTTGAAGTTATTCAAGTCACGGTTAAGCTCTCTATTTATCGTTTTTCTAAAGTAGCTAACGTCAACACCGTAACGATTAGTGCCGTTTTCAATAGGCGGCACACAGTCAGCTTTACGCTGGGTCAGTTTTGAGCATTCGTCATACGTTCTCGTAAATTCAAATTCAAGATGCTCATCGCGTATCAAAACCCATTCGTCATTGTCCAGAAAACGATCACCAACTTTTTTCTGCTCTCCTATTTCTAAATCTCTCCAGTATTCACTCATTTCTTAGTCACCTTAAATACGTTATAACAATTCACTTTAGTCAGACACTCGCTGAACTCGTGCAGCTAAGCTCTGGGTTAAATACCAATTTCTAAAACCGCCGCCATGATTGAACCGGCTGCGAGCTGAAGGCCAATCGAGGCGCCTTTGAATCTATAACTGACACCTGAGATGGGCATAGCCATAAAACTTTGTCGCATCGATTCGTCGGCTTTCTGTTTAACTAGGGCCATCCTGTATCCATGGGTAACATTGATGCCACTGGATACCCTCCAATGATCACCAACATTCAAATGGAGCATTCCAAATGTGCAGTATGTGGTTTCGTAAAATGTATTATTGAAACGGCACACACCGGCAGACCAATTTTTTGATGAGTACCTATAGCCAATCAGTTGATTGGCCATGGGTCCACCTTCATTGAGTGGCTTTCTTTTGCCGGGGGCGTCCCATTGGTCTTGGCGGTAATCTTCATATTTTCCGCCATTCAGGTGGCTGGTATACAACCCGACCATGATCGAATGCTCGCTGTGCGCACTCATAGTGAATAGCGCGAGAAGTAGTACATAGATCTTCATTGGTTACCTCTTATGCCGCGGCCAGTCTGGATAAATATCGAGTCATTTCTTTTCCAATCCATTCGCCAACCGGAACTGACACACCATTCCCAATTTGGCGATATGCGGATGTGTCTGACACTGGAAACTTAAAGCTGTCTGGTACACCTTGAAGTCGCGCATACTCACGAACAGAGTAGGGCCGAACCCCAAGTGGAAAACGATCATCCTTTACCAGTCGAGTGCTTTTGTCCTTTGCGTAGTGAGCAACGCATGTAGGTGCGATATCTCCGTTCTTTGGGTCAGAGATAATAGGCCGATCACGATAAGCACCATTCATTCTGGCTTGAATAGCTTTAGGGAGTGTGACGGAAGGGTTCTCTTCAAGTATCTCAGATAACTTTACTCGCCGCGTAGATTCTGGAGGTCTGATTGAGAAGTTTCGCTTAGTGCCAATAATGATCAGGCGATCTCTTCTCTGGGGTAGCCAGTTTTCACTACGAATCGGACAGAATACCTGAATGTAATAGTCAGGCATTTTTGTCATAGCTTCCATTACGACTGGAAACGCTCTCATGCCTGGCACATTCTCAACGACATAAAATTCTGGCCTTGCAATTGCTAGATGCCTAAGAGCATGAAGAAATAATTCATCACCGGTTCTCGCTGAATGTATATCCGCAATTGCGCTGTACTTGGTGCATGGGTATGTAAAAACCATTCCGTCACAAGAATCTTGCTCTAGCACTAATTCAGCCGCAATATCACACTGCTTAATATGATTGCCTAGGTTGTGACGGTAGGTTGCACAGGCATCCTTATCAAGTTCAAAAGCTTGGTTGATCTGGACGCCTGCGTGCATCAGTCCTATATCAAGTAACCCTGCACCGCTGAAGTAGCTATTTACCGTTATCATTCATTTACCTTTAAAAATGCGTTCAAAGTCGCTTTCAAATCTATCTTTGTCCGGCACGGGTGCGGGAGCTGGTGGTTTTTGCTGGCTCATTGCTGCTCTTTTGCTAGTAATTCAATTAAGCGCTCAATAATGGCGTCTTTTTGTTCTTCGGTTAGATGGCCTGCGTTGGCTAGGCTTTCTAATTCCGCGGCGCTGGCATATTTAATTTGAACCGGTGTCATTTTGAGTCTCCTAAAAAGGGCAGGGCGATACAGCTACCACTGCCAAGCAAATGAAGATCACAAACCATCGCGGTCTTGACGATTTATGAAAACCCTTTCGGGCGTTTGAAGCGGTTTCAATTCTCGCTACAAGAATGCTATGCGGCCTTACCTAGCGAGGTATTGGCCGTTGCTCGTTTTGCTAACTCGAGTGCCATCGATTGCAGGGTTAGGTAATTCGGCGACCCTGTTTGAATGATCTGAACGATCTCGTTGGTTGTTAGCTCTGCAATCTGAGATTCAGAAATTGCATGTAATGGTTTTTCAATGGTTAAGTCGCACATAGTTTTGCCCTTTTGGTTTGCCCTGCCGTACGACTCAACCGGCTTTTTAAAAATCATGCTGCTATCAGTGAGCGCCACTGCGAAAGGCGCTGGTCGTTGCTTAGGGGCCCGTCCTTGGCCAATGCAACGGAAGACCACGGTGCTAGCGTGTTCTCGTCTGGGTGCGCTTCAAAGAACGCCACCAGCAATTCGGGTGTCATGTCGCTGAATTCAAAATCAATGGCTTCGCGAGTTTTACGGCCGCGAACCATGCGAGACGCAACGCTGCGGCCTGATAGGCGGTTTGACGTTCTGCGCATGTCAATTTGAGAGTCGGCTGCAATGCTGGTGACGATGGAGCCAATAAAGACCAGCACAATGAGAGGGGATATCCAGCCACGGCGGATGCATTCAGCGACAACCCATCCACGCTTACCGGTGTTGTCGTAATTGCCGTGAAGGCGCTCTTTTAGGACGTTTAATTTATTGTCGACGGTGCCAGGTGAGATGCCGAACATGCGAGCGATCTCTTTACTTGTCCATCCGTTTGCAATACCCAGAACAGCCCTTGCTTGGCTTTCGGGCAGAGCGGTGCTTGATTTCCAGTTGCCTAATTCCATGGTGCTGTCTCACATTGGTGAATAACCTTATGTAGCTAAATCTTAGAATGCTAAGAATAAATGTCAAGATTAAATATCAAAAATGTGAGAAATATAATTTTTAAGTGATTTTTTTGAGAGGGCTAAGGAAGCTGTATGTGTGTTACAAGCCCAATTATGTGCTTGAGACCATTTGGTAGTGGCTCGTTTGTTCCATCTGCGAGGGTTATTACGTATCGACCCATGCTTAGAGCTTTTATCCTTCCTGTGAGCAGGTGATTGTCAATACGGACCAGAACGGTCTTGATGGATAGTAGTCTAGGGTCGACCACTCTCATTGGGATGATGTGGTAAATAGCCTCTCGAGGTATTGCGGGTGCGAATTGCTCGCTCTCTTCCATTAAGCCAAAGGCAAAGCCACTGGTGCCATCTACAAGGGATGGCATAGAGTTAACCTTATCTGGGACCCTTTGGCTATCTATAAATTGAACGGCCTGTTGTTCGTTGAGGATTGGAATGGTTTGCGCGGGAGCCTCGGTTGCTGCAAGGTCGGTTCTGCCCGTAAGTAGCCACTCAGGGTTGCATCTCAATACCCTAGAAAGCGCTAGTAGCTTCTCGCCATTGGGCTTGGTTACACCATTGACCCATTGGCTGACTCCACCGCTGCTCACACCAGTGACCCTTGTTATGTCGACACCTTTTATGCCGAGTTCAGCCATTCGCTGCTTAATACGATCAGATATTTCCATTGTTAGCATTCTAAGCATTGACAGCATCATTTTCGTGAGATAGTTTAATCTCACAAAACTAAGATTCCGGTTCAAATAATGTTAAAGAAAGACGTAATTGACCACTTTGGCAAGTCGATCAATGTCTGCAATGCACTGTCACTGACTTCTGGAGCTGTTTCTCAGTGGGGCGAAATCATCCCTGAAAAGCAAGCTATGAAGCTGGACCGCATTACAAAGGGCAAATTGAAATACGATCCAGCCGCTTACGAAAAGGTTAAGAGGGCTGCTTAACCACGGTTCCCAGTGTGCCGTGGTTTTTTTATGCCTGCTAGAACAGCAACCATACCTGATGGATATACAGCAAGGGAGAACAGCATGACTATCGTCATTCCAGCCACCGACCATCCGTTACGAATAGCCTCAGTCATTCCTCGCGTTCGTTCGACGGGAATCATTCCAAAGAAGCATTCTGATGCAAAAGCTCAATTGGCCGCTGATGTTGACGCCTTCTTAAAGGCGGGTAATCAGATTGAAGTATTACCGGGCTTTCCTGAGCGCGTTGTCAGCTCTGCGGTGAATTGCTCTGACTCCATGGGTTTCTAGCAATGGCGGCACAGGTTTATGAAATCCAGTCGGGAGGCAGGGTGAAGGCAGATACGGATGATGGCTATATGAAATTAGCCAACACGCTACTGGATGCACTTTGCTCTGCTGACCTGAATGGCCGTCAATTTCGTCTGGTGAACGCTGTTCTGCGTTTAACGTACGGATGGAAAGGCCGCAAGCTGATGCCATTTAACCGAGCTGAACTCTCTGATCTAACCGGTATTGGCCAAGATGAAGTCTCTCGTCTTAAAAAGGCGTTAGTTGCCTGTGGTGTGTTGCTGGAGGATGGAAAAGAGATTGGTATTAACCCATATGTTTCTGAGTGGAATTCACCACAAAAGCGCACTGCTAAAACTGTGCAATCTCACAGGAAAACTGTGCAATCGCACAGCGAGGATAAAGAGAAAAACTGTGCAATCTCACAGGAAAAACTGTGCAATCGCACAGGAGAAACTGTGCATTCTGACAGGAAAACGGCTCTTTCTTCTCTACCTAATAAAAACAATATAAAGACAATTAAAGATAATACGTCCGATCACGCTTCGCATGAGTCGGGTGAATCAAAAATTATTTCTCGCCCTGATGCTGCCATTCAATCGAAAAACGGCAAGCAGTGGGGAACCCAAATCGACTTGGATTCAGCTAAGTACATTTTCGAATGTGTGTCTGGCCGAACCATGGATGAAAAAGAGCCAAACTGGTCAGCCTGGGCAAATGACCTACGACTGATGCGAGTCGAAGATAAGCGTCAACCGGAACACATCGCGGCTCTATTCAATTTCGCTGACAAAGATTCGTTCTGGTCAACGGTAATCCTGAGCCCCAAAGCGCTTCGCCGCAACTGGGGCAAGGTGGCTGCGCAGTACAACGCTGCCCGACACTCAACCAAACAAGACAATCGCAGTATGCAGGAACGTGTGCAGGATACGTCTTGGGCCGATGGCTTATAACTTAAAAAACAAGGAAATCGCTTATGACAAACCCATTAGCAGTTATTAAAAATCAGGTAGGCACCAAAGCAGGTGTTTTGAATGGCTCGCTGGTTCGCGTGTTCGAGTGTGATGCTGACCGTGGCACGGCCCGTGTTGTTGGCTCTGATTCGCTGGCGGCTCTGTACGGCACAAGTAAGTTTTACATCAAGCAGGAGAACCTTCAGCTGGTGACCACTGGCGAGCGTCTGCTTGGCCCTATGACGATCAAGTTAAACGATTGGGGTGTTTTGAACGAAGTGGAGCGTGTTTCGTTAGTGCGTAATACGTTGAAGAACAGTAAGTCAGAGTTTTACGAAGATTTTGAAGGTTACATCATCAAACCTCAGAGCATGGCGCTGTTGACGGCGTTCATTGAGAAAACAGCAGAGCGCAAAGCTACGCACAATCACTATGGCAGTAAGGCTATCTTCGAGGAGTTGCGCTGGCACACAGAGCTGAAAGATGGCTGTGCTTTGTTCAAGGTGAATAACAACTACACGGCCAGCCTTAGCCGCTTGGTCGAAGAGATGATCCCAGAAACGTACGGGTTCTTTTTTAAACGTGAATTGAAATTGGTAGGTGCAGCATGATGAGTACGATCCAAGCCGCGCAGGACATTCTAGCGAGCAACCCTGCTGTGTTTGACACAGAAACCACTGGCCTAGGCTCTGATGCTGTTGTGGTGGAGATTGCGGCTGTTGATGCCAATAGTATTCCGTTGATTGATACATTGATTAGCCCGGTAAGCGTTTTTCCGTATGAGGTATCAAAGATCAACGGCATAACTGGATACGAGCTGAAGCATTCTGGCCGTGGTTGGGATATTGCGCACATGCAGGTGTGGGACATTCTACAGCGTCACTCGTTTGTTGCGTTCAATGCGTCATTTGATGTGCGTGTGTTGGAGCAAACGAACCACCATTCCGGTGAGCGCCCGTTTTTCGGTAGTGACAGTGAGGTGATGGTGTTTGATTTGATGGAGCTGGCCAATCGCCACTTTCATAAACATCTTGAGTGGGACGAAGGCCAGAGTAAGTTTAAGCGATTATCACTGGCCAAGTGCTGCGAGATTGGAGGTATTGAATTTAATGGTCCGGCACATCGTGCGCTGGTGGATGCAAATGCGGCATTGGCCCTGCTTCATTACATTGCGAATGGGGGTGAGTGATGAAACTTAAAGAACCCTGGAGAGGTTGTATTGAGATATTTGCTATTGCGCTGATGCTGACTGGATTGGGCTTTATGAGCGATAAGGCGTTTCGCCAGCCACCCACAGTGAGCACGGTGGACCCATTAGAAGGCCGCGATGCGACCCGCTTCTTTGATTACTGCTCAAGGGTAATTCAAGAGAAAGAGGGTAAGGACTTGGACTTGGTTGCTAAGGAGCGTGAGCAGTATGCCAATGCAAAAGCCAGTCAGCGTGAAACCAGCGGATAGGGTGCGCATTGCGCATCAGCTGGCGGATGAAACACGAAAAGACTTAATCAAACTGGGAATTATAAAGAATGGCAAAGGGCAGCGTTAACAAGGTAATTATCATTGGCACCCTCGGGCGTGATCCTGAGATGCGTTACATGCCAAACGGCAATGCAGTGGCCAGCATGAGCCTGGCAACGGATGAAGGGTATAAAGATAAGAGCACGGGCAGTTGGGTTGACCGCACAGAGTGGCACAGAGTTGAAGCATTTGGGCGCTCTGCTGAGGTGATCGGCGAGTATTTAAAGAAGGGCAGCAAGATTTATGTTGAAGGCAAGCTGCGCACCGATGAATACGAGAAGGATGGTATTAAGCGCTACAGCACGAAGATCATTGTTTCTCAGATGACCATGCTGGATACCCGCCAGCAGTCAAATGGCTACGGATCGCAGCAACCGGCACCGGCAGCCCAGCAGGCGAGCGCACCAGCACAGTCAGCACCTGTGCCAAGCAATGCGTTTGATGATTTTGACGATGATATTCCGTTTTAACAGGGGCGCTTGAGTTTGAAAAAGTTATTAGCGCGATACGTGAACATGGTCCCAAGTCCGAACGGCATTATTGTTCAATTGCGGCTGGGGCCCAACACCACAAAAGAGCAGTTTGAATCGTGGTTGGGGGAGGAAGGGGCCATGCTGGGGCTAATGCATGCCCCAGAAAAGGTGCAGCTTAGAAATAAGCCACCAGCTAGAAAGGGCGGGAACTTATCGAACTGGGCGGCCATGCGCTGCAAAGAGCCGGCGTTTTGGGGGTTTTTGCAAAGCAAGGGGCTGGTGTTTGATTTGAGCCCAAACCCTTCGACAAACGAAAGTGCTGCAGTAAAAGCGATCTATCGAGTGTGTGGTGTGAAGTCTCGCTCTGATTTGGATCATCCAGAGCATAAACCGGCCGCAGACATATTCAAGGCTGAGTTTATTCGACCATACGCTGAATATTTAAAGGGGTAGACCATGGCGTTACCATTGTTGGCAAAAATTGCGTTAACCAAGTTGGTGTCTGTTTTTACGAGTGATAATAGTCGCATTGATGAAATGCGTAAGATCACTGAGCAATCGATTGGCCTATTGAAGAAAGCGACCACGTTCCATGTTTGTGCCGGTAAGTATGATGGCTCCTATGAATCATCAGAAAATCCGGAAGGCGAGAACATTAAGTATTCCAAGCCGTTTGACAACCTTCAGGCCGCCTTGGTGGAGAGTATGGATTTGATCGAGGATAATTATGGCTTTGTTTTTATTGAGCACCTTGGTCAGCGTTCTTATTTGAAGGTGTGAGGGGGGATTTATGCCGGACTTTGAACGGGTGCTCGATAGTCTGAGTGTTGAGCTTGCAAATACACCAGAAAAAAAAGCCTACGCAAGAGGCGTGATAGCAGGGAAAAACAAGGCGCGATGGGAGGCTGTAATGCTACTAACCTTGGCGACACTAATTATTAGTGTATTAAGGGTTTACATATAACCCAGAGTTTGCCGGCTAGTCCGGCGAGACGTTTTGTTTCGTTTAACTACGGAGTGATTATGAACAAGCTACAAAAAATGACTTATTCGTTGGCTAAAGCCAGTGATGGAAATCCATTTACCAGCACTATTACGGTAATGCTGTTCTATTTTATGTTTAATATTTTTGAAGCTGGAATCGAGAAACTTATTTTTGGTGAGCATTTCGAGCATTGGCTAGACCCTGTATTTCAGCTCAGCTTCATTGCGTATTCAGCATACGCTGTTTGGTGGTGCGCGGTATTCAAGAGCAGTAAAGAAACATAACCCACTGCAATATGCGGCTTGTTACAAGGTTGCTTTGATGAAGATATCCACACCCTAGGTCTCAAAGGATTTATGGTATTGGGTTACCGGAGGTCGGGTTTTTGTAATCCTCTATGTTAAAGTGAGCTTAATCGGAAATATGCAGTGCCGAGAAACGAGAAAATCCGCAATCAATTGCCCTGGTAAGCGTCGATTTGCGGATTTTCTCTTCGCTCAAGAGGTGAGCTAGGTTTTAGAGTAGCGATGATGGCGGCTAAATTCAAATATTAGTGTCGTGTTCTGAATCTATTTAGCCTATTTCTCCTCTTATTATAGAGGGTTTGCTTATGGATAAAGGTGCAGTAATTTGCTGTGTTGCGCTTTGTGTGCTTGGGGTTGTTGGCTTGGTTTCAATGGCCAGTGGGAGTTTCGATATCACAATCAAGCTGGACGGGATAAGGATAGTTAAGCAGTATGCTAAAAACGAGTGATTGCAGCCGGGAGTAACCCCAATTTTAACGGGAGCGAGTAGCACGAGCTTCCTCTTTTAAATATTTGTTATTTGGAATCGATATGAAATGGCCAGTAGGGAAATATAACGGACGAAAAATACAGGGCTTCCGCATTGATTTTCGCCTCCGAGTACTGAGGTGGTTTTTTATTCCGCAATTTAGTTGGCATTTTGGAGAGCCTTGGATTATGTGGTTATGTATGCGAGTTTCAGTATCAATCGAGTACAAATAACAACACGATCCACGGCGCGCAGCGTCCGTGGCATCACCGTGTTATTGAGAAAATATGCAAAGCAAGGGCAATAACCCAAACTCAAAAGAGTTAAGGTGGCGAGAGGATGTACGAGCACTAGGGTGTATCTTGACGGGTGAAAAGCTGGCGGTTGAGATACACCACGTTGTGGGTGCGTCTGCCAAGCACGATAAAACCTCGATAGGGCATTGGTTTATTCTGCCGCTATCGAAGTGGTATCATAGAGATGATTCGTTGCTGAATGTGACGGACAATAAAAAAACATTCGAAGAGACGTTTGGCAGTCAAGTCTCTCTTTTTAATCGCTTATTAGAACTATACGAATTCCATTACGGGTGCAGGCCACCTGTGGATGATTCCGTTATTAGGGCAATAAGGGATTTAGAGAGAAATGGGCGAACCGTGTATAAGTGATCTTGAGCTGCTAAAGGTCGAAGAGCGTCGATTGCAGCAAGGGCGTTTTACTCAGCGTCAACAGGCGGAAAAACTCGGTTACGCCTATCAAACCTATCGTAATAAGCTAAATTCAGCTCGTAAGCTGGCGGCCAATCAAGTTGAGTTTGAAGAAGAGCAGGCCGATCTAAAGAAAAAAGCACAACTACGCGAGAAGCGTTTACCCGGGCGGATTCAAAAAGGGTCTGTTCGTCGTTTGGTA
>Ga0181591_10003267_pt1 | contig 14040 bp, 13 predicted proteins | sample 071ome_33_FD_133757 | JGI IMG/M metagenome (GOLD analysis project Ga0181591, IMG submission 133757) | Coastal salt marsh microbial communities from the Groves Creek Marsh, Skidaway Island, Georgia - 071412AT metaG (megahit assembly) | ecosystem: Environmental > Aquatic > Marine > Intertidal...
AAAATTTGCCATGACACCTGGAAGTTCGGTTAGCGGATTCTATTTTGCGCATCCGAATATCAAATACTTCAACATTGGGATGATTGATCAAGATCAGATGGAGAGTTACGCCTCGCGTAAGGGAATCGCCCTGGAAGAAGCCGAGAAGTGGTTAGCGCCGATCAAAGGCTACTAGACTAGCCCGCCATTGAAGTGGCCTTCGATGGTCTCAGGTTCTCCTAAAAGGTGGCGATTGCCTCGCGATCCCGCCGACTGCCCACATGCGCCGACTTAGCTTGCTGGGAGTGGATTGTACCGTTTTTGACTTGTCGCAGGAAGCGTCCCGGGTTTAGAGGGTTCGCGATTTCGATACCCGGGGCATTTACACCATCCGCCGACGAGAATGAGTAAATGGCGGAGGCCGAAACGGGCTTCAGCAAGGTGACTTGACGCCTTTACGGAATAAAATTGCTCCTACGCGCGACTACAACTCGACGCCCAATTGCTAGATCAGAACGGCCGTTGCTCTTGATTCTCCCGCTGCCTTGAAAATGGTAAGTCCGCGAGCTCGATTTTGAACACGGCTGCGGTTTGTTGCCTATTCGAAGGAAGGGAGATGGTTGAAAGCGCTGATTGGGCGCTCGATTTAGCTCTATCGAATCGTTTCGACCCATTTGGCGCACCCAATGCTGCAACGGCAGAATAGAATCTCGTTTGTTCAAGGCTATGGAATAGGCTTTTTTTGCAGGAGCAGAAAAAACAGAGGTCGGCGTTAAGGGGTTTTCGCCGGCCTCGCCTTTCCCAGGCTTGCGACCCAATCCAGAGGTCTTGAGGGGGGCGAATGCCTCCAGCCCTTTGATGATACTATTCAGTATTATCGGCTTCTTTGCCAGTCAGTGTCTTAACGAACTTCTTCATGGCGGGAGTTAGAACGCGACCTTTGCGGTGGATAATGGCCAATGGACGCGTGAATCCTTTGCCATTCAAGGTGACGGAAGCAAGCGTGCCTTGTTTGACCTCATGGGCGACTGTCGCTTGGGGAGCGATGGCAATACCTGCGTCAATCTCTACAGCCCGCTTCACGGTTTCGATATTATCGAACTCCATTACGGGCTCTGCGTCGATTTTATTGTCCTTAAATATCTGATCCACGGCTTTTCTAGTGGGTATATCGGGATCGAAACTAATGAACTTGTACTCGCCTAGCATGCTCACGTCGGCGATCGTTTTGCGGGCCAATTCATGGTTCGGGTGGCAAATAGCTACCAGCCGATCCTCGCGAAAGGGAATAATTTCGATTTGCCTCATTTTCACTGGAAATGCGACCAGACCGAAATCAACGGAATTATGGAGAATGTCTTCGTAAACCAGATTCGATCTCCGGTATTCGACTCGAACGTTGACCGACGGGAAATCGGTTAGAAACGATTTTATAAACGGGGGCAGCTCATGCAGCCCGATGCTGTAGATCGTGGATATGCGGATAGTTCCGCTGATCACCTTCCTCATTTCCATAAGCTCGCTCATCAGTTTCTCGTAAACATGGAGAATTTCTTTGGCAGCTTGATAGACGCGATTGCCCTCGCGCGTGAGCTGAAATTGTTTTTGGCTGCGATCTATGAGGAGGTTGTTGAAATGCTTTTCCATTGCCCGGGCTTGTTGGCTGACGGCGGATTGGGTAATGCCATTGAGGCGGGCGGCCTTGGAGAAGCTTTTGGTTTCTACGAGATCGGCGAAAATCTTGAAATTATCGACTTGCATGGCGTTGATGGGTGGGCTCGAAAGAAATATTACAGTATCTAATTGCGATTAAATTGAAAGAGAAGTTTTTTTAATGTTCATCGACTATGAGACATTTCTGGAAAATTTGGGACGCGTCCAGGATCAGATTTCCGAGGCGGTGGCGGCGGCTAACCGACAGGAAGGAAGCGTGCAGCTACTGCCTGTCACCAAGAATCATCCTGTGGACGCCGCTAATTTCGCTTTCAGAGCAGGCTTGCCGGCCGTGGGCGAAAATCGCGTGCAAGAGGCTCTGGGAAAGATTGATCAAGCCGACGAGGGATTGCATTGGGAGCTCATCGGTCCTTTGCAAAGCAACAAAGTGAAGAAGGCTGTTTCCAGCTTCTCGAGAATTCAGTCGGTTGATCGAAACAAGATCCTGGCCGCGATGCAGAAGCACGCGCAAGCGAGTGACGTTAGTATCCGCATTTTGCTGCAGGTTAATGCCGGAGACGATCCGAACAAATCTGGAGTCTCTCTTGAGGAGGCAGGGTCTTTGCTGGAATTCGCTTTGAGCCAGGATCGCTTGTCGGTTGATGGCCTGATGACGATTGCCCCTATCGATAAAGACCCTGCCGTGGCTCGAAAGTGTTTCGCCCGATTAAGAGAGTGTCGCGACAGATTGGCCGAGAAATTCCATATCAGTCTTCCGGAACTGTCGATGGGCATGAGTGGAGACTTGCGGGAAGCGATTCTGGAAGGAAGCACACTCGTTCGAGTAGGAACCGCACTGTATGGAGACCGCGATTATAAATGAATCGGTATCGAATCGGGGTTTTGCTCTATTTTCGTTCATTGGATGGCAGCTTGTTGCTTATTCGTAGAAACAAGGCCCCCAACAAGGACCTTTGGTGCGCGATTGGGGGGAAGCTGGAAATGGACACAGGTGAATCGCCATTTGAATGCGCTCGAAGGGAGGCCATGGAAGAGGTCGGAATGGAGATTGGCGATTCCGATCTTTCGCTTCGATGCATATTGTCCGAGGTGGACTATGAAGGAACGGGACATTGGTTGATGTTCATTTTCGACGTGGGCAAGCGTTTGAAGAGCCTGCCTGCCAGTATCGAAGAAGGCGAGTTTGGCTTCTTTGCCAAACGTGAATTGGCCGGATTGAGGATGCCTGTATTGGATAAATATATACTTACCGAGAGAATACTAGCTGGGAATAGGAAAAGCGTCGATTCGATACATGCCGGATCGGGATCGACTGACGAGCCGAGTAAAATAGAGATTCAGGAAACGATAGGCTAGGTGGTGCTCGAATGATCCTTCTCATAGATAACTATGATTCGTTTACGTATAATCTTTATCAATACATATCGGTAATTGAAAATGGCGTGGTCGTTGCCAGAAATGATAGTATTGGCGTTGGAGATATAGAAAGGATGGATCCCGAATTGATTGTCCTGTCTCCGGGTCCTGGCGGACCGGCGTCTGCAGGGCTTTGCGTTGAAGCTGTCCGCGTTTTCCAAGGCAGGATTCCGATACTGGGAATATGCTTGGGAATGCAAGCCATTGCCGTATCTCAAGGGGCGAGTGTTATTAAGGCCCGAAAACCTATGCATGGGAAAACTAGTTCGATAGTACACGAAGGGAGAGGGTTGTTTCAAGGGTTGCCCAACCCAATCATGGCTACTCGCTATCATTCGCTTGTCGTCGAACGGCATTCTTTGCCCGACACGCTTGTCGTGGATGCGGAATCGGAGGACGGTGAAATAATGGCTTTATCCCACAGCATGCGCCCTATTTGGGGAGTCCAGTTTCACCCGGAAGCTTTGCTGACCGAGTACGGGATGGAGCTGTTGAGGAACGCAATTAAGCTATCCCGAAAATGCCGAACCACTGTTTAGACGAGCTGGAAAGGCTGGAGTGCAATGTTGTTCCGGCGGATATTCTCGATTATGCGGAAAAGCATGTTGGATCGATCCTGCTGGATAGCGTTTCCCAGGGTTATGGATTTGGGCGATATTCCATTTTCGCATGTTCGCCAAGAAAAGAGATCTTGGCTCACAGAGATCGTATCGAAATCATAACGACGGAGGGATCTGAGATCCGGCGAGGCGATCCGCTGGAGAGTCTTCGCTTTGAATTAGGGAACCCGAGTAATGAGGTGTTCCCGAAACGCGAGATCCCGCTCTTGGGCGGGGCCTTGGGCTACTTCGCCTACGACTTCGGAAGGCGACTGAGGAAGCCGAGCTTGGGCTTCGACAAGGTCCGCGAATCTCCGGACATGCGCTTTTATCTGTACGACGCAGTTTTGGTTTGGGACCATTTGAGTGAGGAGTTGTTTTTAGCCCGCGATTCGCGAGAAGAAGGCGCGGAGCGAACGAGCGAATTTTTAAAGTCGATTCTTCGGGATTGCCGGTCAGGAGATAAGACGGGCGTTTTCGAGGTAGGTCCTCTTGCGTCAAACATTTCCCGCCAAGACTTTCTCGAGAACGTGGAATCCGTCAGGCGACTGATATTGGAGGGGGAGATCTACCAAGCGAACCTGTCCCGAGGCTATTCAGCGAGCTTCCAAGGGAGTTCTGCGGCCCTCTACCGGCGTTTGCGAATGGAAAATCCAGCCCCGTATTCAGCGTATATGAATTTTGGCGACGAAATAATTCTTTCAACCTCGCCGGAGCGTTTTCTACATTGTCGAGATCGAGTCGCGAATACCCGTCCCATCAAGGGAACCAGACCCAGGGGACGGAGCATTGAAGAACAGGTCCGGCTTGAAAATGATTTAGCTGGCTCGGAGAAAGATAGGGCTGAGTTGCTCATGATTGTCGATCTTGAACGCAACGACTTGGGTCGCGTCTGCGAAATCGGATCGATCCGAGTAGATAATCTTTTTGCTTTGGAGAGCTATGCGTCGGTCATTCATCAAACAGCTTCGGTTTCAGGCCGATTGGCGAATGGGATGGATGCCTTCGATTGTATTGGCGCCATGTTTCCCGGCGGTTCCATTACGGGCGCTCCAAAGATCCGCGCCATGGAGGCGCTGAACGCGATCGAGACAGAATGGCGAGGTATTTACACGGGATCCATCGGCTACCTTGGGAGGGATGGCGAAGCGGATTTCAATATCGCGATCCGAACATTGCGTATCTGCGAAAACCGCGTTGCTTTCAACGTCGGCGGAGGAATCGTATGGGATAGTACGCCGGAGAGTGAATACGAAGAAACTTTGCACAAAGCGAAGGCCATTTTGAAGGCTTTGGGGAAAATCTAGCGATGGAGGAGAATATTGTTCTAAATGGAGAATTGCTATCAGGGGGTGGAGCTTCTTTCCCGGTCAAGGATGAGGGACTCGCTTACGGATTTGGCCTGTTTGAGACAATCAAGATTCGAGATGGCCGGCCTTGCTTTTTCGACGAGCACTATGAGCGGCATCTTTTGGGGGTTGACGCATCTGGAATGAATCTCGGCTTCTCGAAAGAGGAAGTTTATTGGCAGGCGAGAGCTTTAGCTGAATCGATGGGAGTTGTGAACGGGGCTCTCAAGATCGTTACTGCTAAGGCGGGAACCCGTGAAAATACGTATTTGTATTTCAAGCGCGTTTCTTCTGTGAACCTTGATAGGCCTTTGCGGATCCGAATGTCGTCCATGATAAAGACCTCCACGGCGTTTACAGTTAGGCACAAAACCCTCAACTATATGGACAATTTCAGGGAGTTGTCCCTTGCCGAAGAGCATGGTTTCGATGAATGCCTTTTTACTAACGAGCGCGGGGAGTTGACGGAATGCAGCGCGGCGAATCTGTTTTTCGAAAAGGCTGGCGCGATTCGAACGCCATCAGCGGATTGCGGGTTGCTTGAGGGAATCGTTAGGGCGAAGGTCATACAAATAGCGAGAGAAGCGGGATACTCCATTTTGGAAGGAAGGTGCTTTCCGGAAGACTTGGAGGAAGCGGATGGGGTTTTCATCACGAATTCGGGAATCGGGATAGCGGCGGTTGAGGAAATAGATATGGGCCGAACGTTGTCCTTCGATGCCAGTAATGGCGGTATTATTCACAGCTTGTCGTCTAAGCTGGACGAGATGGAAAAGGATAGTCTCCGGAGACCGGATGACCAAGCATTTAAGGCCAATGAATTCGATTAGCCAAACTGAGGGGAAGACGTTGAAACTAGGAGATGCGGACTGGCCTATCGGTGGCCGATGTGGCGTGTTTGGCGTAGTTAACATTACGCCCGACAGTTTTTCGGATGGCGGTCACTATTATGATCCTAGCGAGGCGGTCCGCAGGGGGGAAGCGCTAGCCAAGGAGGGGGCTGATGTTATTGATATCGGTGGAGAGTCAACCAGACCCGGTTTTGAGGAAGTTTCTATTGAGAGTGAGATACGTCGCGTCGTTCCGGTCATTGAAAGTCTATCGCGATCCGCCAATTTCCCCCCTATCTCGATCGATACGTACAAGCCAGGCGTTGCTCGAGCGGCGATCGCGGCGGGTGCTACTGTCGTCAATGATATTTGGGGATTCCGTAAAGAGCCCGATCTCGCTGACATCGTAGCTGAGAGCAGAGCGACCTGCGTGCTCATGCATAATTCCAGAGGCGGCTGGCTGAGGGATGGGACATTGGATTCGATAAAGGCGTGTTGGGAGCAGTCAGTGGGTATAGCTCTAGAGCGGGGCGTTCCTGAGAATCGCATTGTTCTCGATCCAGGTATAGGATTTACGGATACGAGGCAGCAGGATATCGAGATAATAAACGGTTTGGGCGAACTACGCGAATGCGGGTTTCCTATTTTGCTCGGAGCCTCGCGAAAACGCGTCACCGGGGAAGCATTGGGACTGAAGGTTGACGAAAGACTGGAGACTACGCTGGCTATATCGGCTTTGGCCATCGACAGAGGGGTCGATTTTATACGCGTTCACGACGTTCTGGAAAATGTCCGGGTTTCCAGGATGCTGGAAACCTTGAGAATAAAGTAAAATGGATACAATTATTCTTAATCGTATTGAGCTTATGGGTTCTATTGGAGTTGCGCCGGAGGAAAAGTCGGATCTCCAGCGCTATTGGATTACCCTAGAAATAGAAGCTGACCTGCGTCGGGCTGGGGCTAGCGATCAGTTGATGGAAACTATCGACTACGCAGTTGTATTCAAAATCTGCGAACAGCTAATGCGATCCGCGAGTTTCGATTTGCTAGAGGCTTTTGCAGAAGAGCTAGCCGCTCAATTGCTGACCCGTTTTCCGATAGCGGAAAAGGTGTTGATCGAAGTTCTGAAGCCGGATGCTCCGATAGAAGGAGTCTTCGACTCAGTGGGGATACGAATAGCCAGAGCGAAAAATGGTTGAGGCTTATCTAAGTATCGGCAGTAATTTAGGGGATCGGGCCGGCTTGCTAAAAAGGGGGGTCGAGGCAATCAATGCGCGCAAGGGGATTTCCGTCAGTCGCGTATCTCCTGTTTACCGAACGGAACCGGTGGGCCCAATCGAGCAGCCGGACTTTTTCAACGCGGCTGTAGCGATAGAAACTTCGTTGGGGCCCGAGTCGCTATTGGAATCTCTGTTGAAAATAGAGCGCGGGTTTGGAAGAGTCCGTGATAGAGTCTGGGGCCCGAGAACTTTGGATTTAGACATTATCCTCTACGGGAAGGAAACATGGAGCACTCCAGCGTTGGAGATTCCACATCCAAGGGCTTTGCAAAGAGCTTTTGTGTTGAAACCGTTGATGGACCTCATTCCCGAGACCACGATTGGGGGCGTATCGATCGAATCGGCTTTGGGCGAGGTGAGCCTCCGCGGGGTCAATCAATTGATTGATTTCGAAAGAATACAATCGGTAGGAGTTCTAGGAGCTAGCGGGAACCCGGCCCGTTTTGCTCATCGGGCCCAGGGGATGTTGATGGAGAGTGGCCACTCGGTCTATCCCATATCAATACGAGAATCGGAGATCCTAGGGGTTCCGTGCAGTCGTTCTATAATGGATACTGAAAAGCCGCTAGATACAGTGACACTTTATCTATCGCCGCCTCGTCAGATAGAGGTTATCGGCGATCTGATAGCCGCCAGACCGGGCAGGGTTATTTTCAATCCCGGTACAGAATCCGTCGATAGTCTAGAAAAGCTTGATAATGCCGGGATACCTTGCAGCGAGGCATGCACCTTAGTAATGCTTCAAACGAATCAGTTTTGACAAGGGTCAAGAGTAGGGAGCGCGCGGACTGGCTCGCCCCTAAATGAAACAGGTCGTTCAGGTCTCAGGGCAGGCGACAACGCTTAGTCGGCAATTACCCAGTAGTAGCGATTATCTGCGATCTTGCGGAACTGTCCTGTGGCTAGATTGCCATCATCGATAATCGCGTCGGTCTTGGCTAGGTCTTCTTCAGGGAGAGTGGGTGATACGACGCCAACGGCCGATGTTATGCCGCTATCGAATTGCTCGAAGTCCGAGCGTCCGCCCATAGGTGTTTTTGACTCGAAAAATCGCTTGGAAAAATAGCCCAGCATTTCATCAGGAAAATAGCCTGAGGTGGTGTCTGGCGGCCACAATCCTGACTCGAGGATGGGAGTTTCGGAAGCAGATGCAAGTGTTCTCACATCGCGTCCGAAGGCTGCTGCTCTCGAGTTCTGCGTTACTTTGAGAAAGTATGGGATAGCTAGGGCGGCCAATAGCCCGACTACCGCAACGACGATTAGGAGTTCGACGAGGGTAAAGCCTCTCTTGGATCGCTTTAGTTTTCGCGTAGCCGATTTCATTTCGATTTTGTTCGGTTTTGCGAGGGAACGTGATCTTCAAACGGTGTTTCTAGTTTTCGTCCAGCTTGTTTCACTAACGGAGGGGAATCCCTGGAGGATAAGGAAAATATCTCAGGGTTTGAGAATCAATGCTCTTACTGGGTAGCGCAACGACCGCTCCTAGGCTGATATCCTCATGCGAAGCCGATAGGTACTTGTCTGTTGAGCAATAGGGCCGTTATCTATTCAAGCCGTGCTAGAGGTTTGAAAAGTACTTTGGCCTTTTTAGATAGGATGGATTGGATTGTACTAATAGGACTGATCGATAGCCTCCAACTCCTCCCATCGCTGGAATATCGATTCGGTCTCCGCCTCGATTGAGGCGATTTCTTCGTTTGCAGAGCTGGCAAAGGACGGATCGGATCGGAAGTTTGCCGGGTTGCTGAGTTGATGGGCGAGTTCCACCTTGCGTTTGTCCAGCGTCTCAATTTTCGCGGGGATCGATTCGAGCTCCATTCGTTCGGCTTTCGAAAGGCGGCGCGGTCGTTGTTTCCAATCTTTGGATTTTTGCTTGCACTTCCGCGTTTGGTTGGGAGTTCGTGGGTTATTTTGGGCTAGCCAGTCATCATAGCCTCCTGGGAATTCAATTACCCTCCCCGAAGCGTCGATGACAATCAAATGAGTGACAATATTTTCCAGGAATGCTCGATCGTGGCTAACGATTAGCAAGGTACTTGGGAAATCGCCTATTTGCTCCTCCAGAGCTTCGAGCGTTTCCAAATCGAGGTCATTCGTCGGCTCGTCCAGAACTAAGAGGTTGGCTGGACGGGAAAATAGCTTTGCAAGTTGGAGTCGATTTCGTTCGCCCCCGGAGAGTGTTTTGATGGATGAGCGAGCTTTGTCCGGGGTAAATAGGAATTCTTGGAGATAAGAAATGGCGTGTTTCGATTTTCCCTGAATGGTAACCGTTTCGTTTCCGTCGGTCAGATTTTCCAGAACGGTTGTATCCTCGTCAAACTGTTCCCTCAACTGATCGAAGTAGGCGATCTGGAGCTTTGTTCCTTGTTCGATCTTTCCGGAAATGGGAGCGATTTCGCCCAGAAGAGCCTTGACTAGAGTGGTCTTTCCAGATCCGTTGGGACCGACGATACCAATTCGATCGCCGCGGAATATTTCTAGCGAAAACGGCTGCAAAATGGTCCGCCGGGAGATTTCTATTTTCGCGTTCTCCGCCCAAACGACTTTTCTTCCCGATTGTTCGGAACCGTGGGTTCCCAATTTCGCTGTCCCAGGGCGGGAGCGGCGATTCGCCCGTTCTCGCCTCAATTCTTTCAGCGCTTTGACGCGGCCTTCGTTGCGGCTCCTTCTCGCTTTGATCCCTTTTCTCAGCCAGGCCTCCTCGTTGGAGAGTCTTTTGTCGAATGCCTGTTGATTCTTGGCTTCCGCCTCCAGTAAATCGGCCTTTCTCGACAGGTAGGTGTCATAGCTGCATTGAAAGCTACGGACAACGCCCAAGTCGATTTCGACAATGCGGGTAGACAAGTTGCGAATCAAAGATCTGTCGTGGGTTACGAAAATCACGGTCGTCTTGCTTTTAAGGAGAAAGGCCTCCAGCCAGGTAATGGATCCGAGATCCATGTGGTTGGTTGGCTCATCAAGAACGAGAATGTCGGGGTCATTTACGAGAGCCCGACCGAGCAGGGCTCTACGTTTCATCCCACCAGAAAGATCGTCGAATCGGCTCTCAGCATCCAATTCGAGCTCCTCCAGCATCCGATTGACGCGCTGTTCCATTCTCCACTGGCGATCCGCGTCCAAAGTTTCCGCGCCGTTGCCATCTTTTAGCGCATGGCAAAGGATCTGACCTTCGGGTCCATACCCTTCCGCAACGATTTCAAAAACCGATAGCCCAGTATTGGCCGGAATGTCCTGGCCTAGAATAGCTGGCTTGTTCCCATTTGGAAAGGTCACAGATCCCGAGTTTGGGGCTATTTCGCCAACGATTATCTTAAGAAGAGTCGTCTTCCCCGATCCGTTTCTCCCCAGCACGCAAACCCGTTCATTGGAATCGATATTCAGGTTGACGGCATCCAATATAGGAGGGCCGCTGAACCGTATTGAGACATCTGATAGGCTTAGAACCGGCATAGCATTCGAACAGTGAATGCAAGGGTGTAGCAGAGGTATTGCAAGCCAGACGAAAGGAATGAGGTCGCTAGGGAGCAGCGATAGTAGATTCGGAAAGCGGCGATGTTTAGCTTGAAAGCCGACCAGGGCTCGATCACTGCTAGTGGTCCGTTCTAAAATCCTATTTCATGCCCCCCTCTCAGCACAAAGGCATCGCCGCGAACAACTTGGCGGAAATGTACCGCTTAGCAGCAGAGCGTTACGGTGACTCGCCCGCATTCGCAAAGCGAGTCAAGAGCGGCGTCTTCCAGCCAGTTAGCTATAAAGCGCTCTACGAATATGGGGTATGTTTGGGAACAGCGTTGATTGAGCTGGGGGTAGGGGCAAGAGACCATGTGGCCTTGCTGTCGGATAATCGAGTGGAATGGAACATTGCGGACTACGCCATTCTTTTGATCGGAGCTGCGGATGTGCCTCGAGGCACTGACGTCACGAACCAGGAAATCGAATACATTCTAGACCATTCGGACAGTGAAATAGTATTTGTCGAGACACGGCGGCTCCTCGATAGAGTGATTTCGATAATGTCCAAGCTGGCTAAGGTTCGCCACCTCGTTTTGATGGATCCAAAGGCAGAGCCACCGGATGGGATCCTTTCCTTGCCAGACCTTATCGCTCGCGGCCGAGACCTCAGATCTGCTGGCGATCGCAAAGTGGAGGAGAGGACTGCGGGTATTTCGCAAGAGGACCTCTTCACTGTAATTTACACCTCTGGCACCACCGGAACTCCGAAAGGGGTCATGTTGACGCATGCGAGCATGGCGTCGCAGGTCCGCAATTTGCCCTTTCCCTTGGAACCCGATGATCGTCTGCTCTCCATACTCCCAGTTTGGCATAGCTACGAGCGAGTATTCCAAATGATAGCTATAAGCAACGGGAGCTGCACCTACTTCACCAGCCTCAGGACTTTGGCAGATGATCTGAAAAAGGTTAAGCCGACGATTATGGCCTCCGCTCCCAGGCTATGGGAGAATCTGTATTTGCGGATCTTGAAGAACGTCCGCGATTCGCACTGGATCCGTCGCGGACTTTTCCACTGCGCCTACTTCAGTTCTAGGATGGTCAAAGGCTCGCTGTTTTTCTTGCAAGGGAAGCGCATCGACTTGCATGGCAGAACGGCGATTCAATCGATGTACCTGGGCCTGCTGCACTCCTTGCGTATCCTTTTGTTTTCTCCCCTATACGTAGCATTGAATGCAGTTGTCCTGGAAAAATTGCGACTAATCGTTGGGGGCAGCTTTAAAGGCACCGTTTCGGGCGGCGGGGCTTTGCAACCGCATGTGGATGAGTTTTTCAACTACATTGGCATACCGGTTCAGGAAGGCTACGGGCTTACCGAAACCGCCCCGGTGATTGCCGTTAGAACGACACCTCGGCTGGTCATCGGCACGGTCGGGCCGCTTTACGCAGAAACGGGACTACGCATAGTAGATCTGAATACAGGCGATATTCTTTATCCGAATTCCAGTTTGCCGGAAGATGGCAGGGGATTGAAGGGCGAGGTTCACGTCAAAGGTCCCCAAGTGATGAAAGGGTACTATAAGAACGCGGAAGCCACGGAAAAGGTTCTCAAGGACGGATGGTTGAACACAGGAGACATAGGGATCTACACGTACAACGATTGCTTGAAAATCGTGGGGCGTTCGAAAGACACAATCGTCTTGCTCAACGGGGAAAATATCGAGCCTATTCCGATCGAGGCGAAAATTTGCGAATCCCCCTTAATCGACCAGTGCATGGTCGTAGGGCAGGACCAGAAGCAATTGGGAGCCCTAGTTGTGCCGTCTATGGAGGGTTTCGGGGAAACCGGTACGTCCCGGGAGTCTTTAGCCGAGCTATCAAGTCTTGGTGAAGTGGAAAAGCGCGTTCTCGAGGAGATAAAGAGGCTCGTCTCCAGCGAAAATGGGTTCAAGAGCTACGAGCTTATCAAATGCGCACGTCTCTTGCCAAAAGCGTTTGAAATTGGCGATGAGATGACGAATACCTTTAAGATTAAAAGGCATATCGTTTCCGAAAAATACGCTGAGCTTATCGAGAGCGTATACGAGCAATAGACCTACCGAAGCAGCTCGCACTTGTTGTGGCGAACGAAGTAGAGAGCGGCGGCTGTCAAAAGCAGATGTATTCCGATATTGGTGACGCCGTCAATATTCCCCAATAGCATGAGTCCATATGCTAGACTCACGTAGGTCAAACTGATGATCGCCAGGGTGTGTTTAGTACGCACCCCTAGGAATAGAGCTAGGCCGAGAAGGATCTCGATGTAGGCTATTGCGTAGAGGTAGGGAGCGAAGAGGAAAGCAGGCAGGTTGGTGCTGTTGGAAAAAACCTCTATGCGGCCCGCTACGAAGCCGTCGTAGAAGTTGCTAAACGAATAGCCATCTTCGCCATTAAATTTTCCGAGACCGGCGGTCATAAAGCGAAGCGCAAGGAATAAGCGAAGCGAAAGAAATGCCCACGTTTCCGCGGACCAGTAAAGAAAAGAGCCGTTGCGTTGATTGGAGTTTCTTGGCATTTGAGTAAACTTTGTCTTTGGGGATTTTAGATTAGGTAGCGAGGTTCTAGTATTTCAGAGAACCGGCGGTGAATAGTTCGGCTTTGACGACATCATTTTCCGTATGAAACCACTCTCTTCGAGTGTATTTACGAATCAGGTACGTTACTACGGTAGATGTATTGACGACAAAAAAGGAATAGAGAAGAGCGGGCCAAAGGATGTCGCCAGACATCTGGCTGCTAAAGCTCAGCAATATTATGGCGAAGGCGAGCGGGCCATTTTGGATGCCGGTTTCCAAGGAAACGGTCCGGCTACTGCGCCTGTCCATGCCGAGAATCCTGCTGAAGTAGTAGCCGAAAAGAAATCCGCCGAGGCCGAGAAAAATGCTGGCAACGAGGATGAGCGGGCTGGTCTCGTTCGGATTGAGCATGCGATCTACGTTTCGTGGGAGCCAGCTGATGATGAGAAAAATGATGACGATAATTCCCAAGGCTCCCCCCGTTTCCTCCATATTCTTTCCCCAGCGGTCGCTCTTGGATTTGAGATACACGCCACCGGCCACGGGCAAGAGGCAAATTAGCAGCGATCCCACCACTTTCCCGAGATCGATTTGAATCTGGTCGTTGGTGAAGGGCCCGGCGTAAATGCTAAGCAGGACTGGCATCGCCACGAGGGCGACAGCGGTTGTCAAGGTGCTCAAGGAAATGCTGAGAGCGAGGTCCCCTTTGGCGAAATAGTTGAACAGGCTGGAAGTCGTGCCGGAAGGGCAACAGGCGACGATTATCAGACCGATCGCAACGGGATCCGAAAATTTGAACAACTTGGCCATGCCGAACGCGAGAGCGGGCATAATCAGGTACTGGGATAGGAATCCTACAATCGCTGGTTTCGGGTGACGGGCGGCTTCTTTAAAATCGTCTAGTGAAA
>Ga0181591_10003273_pt1 | contig 14033 bp, 14 predicted proteins | sample 071ome_33_FD_133757 | JGI IMG/M metagenome (GOLD analysis project Ga0181591, IMG submission 133757) | Coastal salt marsh microbial communities from the Groves Creek Marsh, Skidaway Island, Georgia - 071412AT metaG (megahit assembly) | ecosystem: Environmental > Aquatic > Marine > Intertidal...
CTCGAACAATTCCAGACGCAGTTCTTCAGCACGAGTCTCCGCACCACGCGCCTGCAGCTCCTGAATATTGACAGGCTCCAGCAGAGCTTCTTTAGCAATCTGCATGGCTTTCTCGGCAGTACCGCCGATACCAATACCCAGCATGCCCGGTGGACACCAGCCAGCACCCATCTTAGGCACTTGCTCCAGCACCCAATCCACAATGGAATCGGATGGATTCAGCATAGCGAATTTTGATTTTGCTTCAGAGCCACCGCCCTTCGCTGCCACATGCACGTCCAGGGTGTTACCCGGTACTAACTTCATGTGAATCACAGCAGGGGTGTTGTCTTTGGTGTTGGCACGCTTACCATCGGGATCCGCCAACACAGAGGCACGCAAGACGTTGTCTGGGTGCGTGTAAGCACGACGCACGCCTTCGTTGCACATGTCTTCAACGCTCATGTCGCCGTCGAACTTCACGTCCATGCCGATGGTCAGAAAGACCGTCACAATGCCCGTATCCTGACAGATCGGACGCTTACCCATGGCACACATACGTGAGTTAATCAGAATCTGAGCCATGGCATCTTTCGCTGCCTTGGACTCTTCACGCTGATACGCTTCGTGAACCGCGTCGATGAAATCTTTAGGGTGGTAGTACGAAATGTATTGCAGGGCGTCCGCAACGCTCTGAATCAGATCGTCTTGCTTGATGACAGTCATGTGCTCTTCTCTCTCTGAATCGCTTTATCTGGATCGCTTTATCTGGACCATTTTCGACGGGCGAAAAAACGCCCACGGTAAGTGGGCGTTCTGTGGTGTGCTGTATTGTAGCGCAAGGTAGGGGTGGTTAAAACGGCCACCACTCCTCTTCGGTAGAGCGCGGCTTGGCTCGCATACCGTCAGGCGCTTCCGTGTTCTGCTCTTCGATGTAGAAGGTTTTTGGCTCGTCGTCTTGCGCAGCCTCATTCACCGGTGCGGCTTTTTGAGTGGCGATCACGGTTTCTTCTGACGACTCGTCTTCTTCCTCATCGCGCTGCTTCGCATAAATCAACTCGCGACCGTGATGAATCAGACGCGTTTTGTTCATCTCTTTGACCGCCAGATCATGGCCGACCAACTGCAGTGGGCCATCGCCTCCTACAGAACCATCGGCATTGATGATCATGTTCTGCGGATCAACTTCCGAGTAGCGCAGGTAGTACACCTTGCCCGCTTCGACATTCAGGCTGAAGTCGCTGTAGGTACGGAATACCAGTTCGCCGACGCCTTCAAACCCGAAGATGCCACGGCGTACTTTAAATTCGTATTCGCCGGGCTCCATCTCGTACCAGGTGTAACCGCCACCTTTAAAGTTAAAGAGACGCTCGTCGTTAACATTGAGGCTTGGGGCTTCTACCTCGTCCATTGACCACTCAGTGGCAGGACGGTACACGTAGATCAGCGCATGACGCTCGTAGTCCCAACGGTAACCCACTGACTTGTAGTACTGACCTTTGGGCGCAAAAAGCCACTTAGGGTAAGAACCAAAGTTGTCGAAGGTCGTAATATGAATGCTGCTGCAGGCGCCCAAAGTGGCAGCCAGTGCGGCGGCGGTTAGAATTCGGATTGCATTTTTTATCATTATTATGGCCCTGTTACCGGCATGATGTCTCCGCCTGTCGGAACATGCTACCCCTGTCACAATTAGTCCAATGTGTCGTTATGTGACCAACTGTACAGAAAGTAAACCAGCGTGCTATATTTCATTCTACACATAATAACAAAAAGAAACAGCCAGAAGGGTAAGCAATATGAAGCGCAGTCTATTTTTCATCCCACTGCTGTCGGCCACCATCACGGTGCCGGTCTTTGCCGCTGATAGTCGTAATCAGGAGGCTGCTCAGCAAGCGTACCAGTCATCCGAAATTGACGTGGCTGTTGATGCCGCACGTCGCTTTCCGGTGCAGACCGAATACGTCGGTTATGAGTGGTACAACCGCACAACCAGCAAAAGTTTTCCATTGCCTAAGCTGCTCAATACCGAGATGAATAATCTCGTCGTAGAAGGCGCTATGGGCCCCACCGCCGCCGGCACCCAAGCCGCCGACGAAGTGAATCGTCCATCGCGACGCGCCGCACTGGGGCGCGTGAGTAAAGACGAAGATACCGTAGAGACGGATGAATCCGTTCAGCCAGAAACGCCGGAAGAAGTTCGCAAACCTCGCGAGTTTTATTCTGAAGAGATCCGTGCCCAGACCCCGTCTGGAGAGATGGTTGCACGCCGGGTTCGCTCGGTAGGTGATGTTACGGCCACCGTACGACCAACCCGCTAAGGATAGCCGCATGATCTTTCTGACTGCATTGCGAGCAGGCGCTTTAGCCTGTTGCCTCGCATCGGCGCTGGTATCACCATTGAGCCTCGCAGGCGGCTATGCCAAAACCGAGAAAGACTACCGCCACGCTCAGGACGACTACTATTCCAGTGATCTTGATGCCGCCATTGATGAGGCGCGTACTCGCACGCATCACTACGACTACAGTCATGCCCTGCGCTATGAGCGTACCACCTCGCAGAGCATTCAGTTCCCTCGCATGCGCAATGCTGAGCTCGAGCACCATCGCATTGAGACAGCGTCTCTGGCGGGCGACGCTGGGGGCGATGTCGACGCTGATGGCCAAGGGATATCCGCAGAGCTTATGTCCGGTACCGTCGAAGCCGATGATCTGACCAACGACACACAGACTCGCTCTTCTGTTGCCGTACCCACGTTGCAGACAGGTAATGCCATACCGAAACTCGGCACGGGCCCCGGCGTTAACCCGGGCATTAACGTCAGTATTAACCCGCGCTGAAACGCTGGCGCAATACCTCCCGCGCCGGCTGCCCCATCATCAGCAGTGTTTTGTCTCTCTGCCATTGCTGCGCAGCAGCGCCAGACAAGGCAGTAGAGGCCTGAACCAGCTGCGCCGCTAACTGTTCAAAGTTATCCAAATCCGCCAGATCGTATCCCAACGACTCGGGACGATAGTCCGCAATTACTTGAGCCAAAGACGCTTGTAACTGAGGGTTCACAGATGCCGCAGGCAACTGACGAATCACCCAACCCGACAACGCAATCAGCACGAGCATGTCTTCGTGATAACGAAACGGTCGATTAAGACGAGGGTGAGCCTCGTCAACCCGATACCCCGGATCGATCACAACGGACTGAAAACGAACGGCCGCATGGGGCACATCGGGCACAAACGGCTGACGGCCGGAAGAAGCGATCAGCTCAATGCCGTCACGGGATGGAGCCACGCGAACACAGGTCAGCGCGGCATCCTTGTCGGACCGACCGCTCGGGTCTGATGCAGAATCCGGCATTGAGTGACGGGCCACTACGTACAACCAATCCACCCCATGCCCCGCCAGCAGCGCATGGCTTTTAAGACCGTTTAACGTGTCTTGAGTCAATGTCGTTGCCATAGACGACAACGAACGTACGCCTTTTTCCGAGACGCAAAAGGCTGCCCACTGTTCTGGCGCCAGATCCGGATCAACAAAACGCATGGCGACTTGATACGCGGCGAGAAACGCCGTACCCGGTGTATCCGCTCTTAAGCCGGCCAGCAGTGCCACACGAGCGCGATCTTCGGTACGTAGTAAGCGCGCCAGTGACAGACGCAACGTATAAGGGGACGTGACTGACAACTGCGGCTGCTCGAGGGCAGCCAGCCAGTCCGGCGGCAGACTCATCGTCCTGCCATGGCGTTTTGAATACGATCCAGACGAATCTGAATGTCTTCAATCTCCAGTTTCATGTTGGCCAGTTCTCCATAACTGGCACTGCCACCGCTGCCGTTACCCATGCCCTCGACGGACTCACGCAGAGACGCAACGCTGGCATCGAGCAGATCGATGGTTTCTTTGTTTTGGGCAATGGCCAGTTCGAGTTGACCCGGCATGCCAGCCACCGCCGCTTCCAACGCATCAAGATCGCGCTGCAGCGCGGCCTGAGTTTTCGCCGCAGCCGCCTGAGACTGACGCAAGGCCACCAGATCTGCACTGCTGGCGCCGGACGCATTACTCAGGGCACCGTTCAATTGGCCCAGCTTCTCGGTGTTGGCATCGATGTCTGAACGGTTACGTTTGCTGGCGATGTCCCAGAGCTTACGAATTTCCTGATCCTGTTCGCGCAGCACGACTTTCAGTGCATCCACCGACAGGTTGGCGTTCTCACCCGACATCGACAACTTGTCCTGCAACTCTCCAATGTCACTGGCCTGCTGCTGCAGCAAACGCTCAGCATTGGCAAATTTCTGATCAGCTGCTTGCAACTGCATAAACAGATAGCCCGCGGCACCGGCGGCTACCAGAGCCAGTAACAAGGCAATGATCGCCATGGCATTCGAACCACCGTTAGATGCTGGAGCGACCGGTGTAGGGGCTGGTGCTGCCTGAACAGCGGCCTGTGGCGCCGGGCGTTTCGCTGCACCCGCCTGAGCCAGTCGTTGCTGTGCCTGACGTCGAAGCTGCTGCTGACGCTGAGCGATTTCTTCCTCTGTGGGTTTCATAACCATACCTTCGTAAAATTCCTGATGTGTCAGTCGATTGCTCACATTGCCCGTTGCGTCTTGGGCTGACTGACCTCAACGCTCCACAACATACCGCAAACTCAGGCACAGTGGGAACCTCCCGTGACGGTAAATGTCCGCAGTTGGCGTATTCGGGCCCCTGACCTGCGGCCTTTTAGAAAAACCTTAAATTCCGGGAGGTTATACCGGCGTAGCGAAGCTTATCAGCGCAATGGTATGATCATCGCGCAACATCGGCGGGGTTGAAGTTCTGCAACACGCCCCCATATTGATGGATTCATAACATCATCGCCTAACCGGCAACCAACCTGACTACGGAGAGAGACCATGGCATTCGAATTACCAGCACTGCCTTACGAGAAAAATGCACTGGAACCCCACATTTCTGCAGAAACTCTGGAGTTTCACCACGGCAAACACCACAACACCTACGTTCAGAAGCTGAACGGTCTGGTTGGCGGTACTGAGTTTGAAGGCAAGAGCCTGGAAGACATCATCAAGACTTCTTCAGGCGGTGTATTCAACAACGCTGCTCAAATCTGGAACCACACTTTCTACTGGAACAGCCTGTCTCCAAACGGCGGTGGCGCTCCAACTGGCGCAGTGGCTGACGCGATCAACGCGGCATTCGGTTCTTTCGAAGAGTTCCAGGCGAAGTTTAACGACAGCGCTGTCAACAACTTCGGTTCAAGCTGGACCTGGCTGGTTAAGAAAGCCGACGGTTCTCTGGACATCGTTAACACGTCTAACGCTGCGACTCCGATCACTGAAGGCCTGACGCCACTGATCACTGTTGACCTGTGGGAACACGCTTACTACATCGACTACCGCAACGTTCGTCCAGACTACCTGAAAGGTTTCTGGGCACTGGTTAACTGGGACTTCGCGAACGAAAACTTCGCTAAGTAATCAGCCCAGTTAAGCCTGTCCTCGTTTCGCTGTGTACGCACAGCCAAAGCAGCGCAATCACTGGATTCAGGGCTTAATCGCAAAGAAGGGAGCTTGGCTCCCTTTTTTGTGCACGCTATCCAACCCCAGTCGTCACTAAGGGTATACCATGGCAGACAACACTCCTTCTGGTTCACCATCACAAATGGTATCCAGCTCGCCTCGGGCTTCTTCCTTACCCTTATTGCTGGCCTCCAGCTCACGTTATCGCGCTGCCTTGCTGGAACAACTGAAGTTGCCGTTCATTCAGGCCTCGCCTGACATTGACGAAACACCCAAAGCCGATGAATCTCCTCGCGACTACGTCGAGCGTCTTGCCGTTGCTAAAGCGCACGCATTACGAACCTCCTATCCTCAGCACTGGATCATTGGCAGCGATCAATGCTGCATCACCGACGGTCGTATCGTTGGCAAGCCGCACACCCACGAAAATGCACTGGCGCAACTGAAACGTGTCCAAGGCAAACGCATTGAGTTTCTCACCGGCCTCGCTCTGCTTGCTCCGGATGGACAATGCTGGTCACTGGTAGAACCGTTCAACGTTCACTTCCGGTCGCTACCGGATGAACAATTAATCCAGTATCTGAACATTGAACAGCCGTTAGACTGCGCAGGTAGCTTCAAAGTCGAGGGGCTAGGCATCACCCTGTTCAGTGCACTGGAAGGGCGAGATAGTAACAGCCTGATCGGACTGCCTTTGATCGGCTTATGCGATCTGTTGACGGAAGCCGGAATCGCCCCCCTGACATTGGCAGGTGTCTAGAGCTAATGCCAGATGCCAGGGACTAATGGCATACGCCGATAGTTAGGAAGTACTGGAAGTGCACGCCACCTAAATAGCGGCTCAAGCTACGTAATGGATATCAGGCTGACCACATCACGACCGGGATCGCAGACGGTTACGGATGAGAGACTGCTAAATAGACGGCTAAATAAATAGCTAAAAAGACGAGTAAGGGAGGCGTAGCAAGGAGGAGGTGAAAGTTACTCAGAAAAGAGACTAATAAAAAGACGAACAAAAGAGACGAGCAATCATGCCCGCCTCTTCACTCAATTAACGGTAGTCCGGAAACCCTTTAAACAGGCGTTCCATGCGAACACTCGCATCATCGGCACCCAGTTCCTCCGATAAGGTGAACTCCCAAATGCCGTTAAACTTTTCTTCGGTGAGTGTGCGCGCCACACCACTGTCGCTGACAATGGTCGGACGCAGGAACACCATCAGATTGCTCTTCACCTGATTGACGCTTTTCGAGCGGAACAACCAACCCAGCAACGGAATATCGCCTAACAGCGGCACCTTGCTGACCACCTCGCGCACGTCGTCACGGATCAGACCACCGAGCACGATGGTCTCACCGTTATCAGACAGAATCATGGTTTTGATCGAACGCTTATTCGTAATCAGATCAGCACTGCCCGCAACAGTCGTATTCGAAACCGATTCCGCAGTCGCTTCCACTTCAAGACGAATGGCTTCACCGTCATGAATGTGAGGAATCACTTTCAACGTCACACCCACGTCCTGGCGGTCGATGGTGGTGAATGGGTTGCTGTTGGTACTGGAGGCCGTCTGGCCGGTCACGAACGGCACGTTCTGACCCACGACAATTTCGGCTTCCTGGTTGTCCAACGTCATGATACTTGGCGTCGACAGCAGGTTGGTTGATGAGTCGCTTTTCAATGCCTGAATAATCATGCCGAAATCGATATCACCACCAGACTCTTTAAAACCGCCGATGGTCAGACCAGAGCCAATGGCACTGGCGTAATTCTGCGTCGCAACACCTGTCGCGATGGTGGCTAAATCCGGACCGGCGTTATTAAAGTTCGTGCCGGCGATGGGTGCATCCAGATCGCCCCGCGCCCACTGAACGCCCAAGGCATCGCTGACGTCTCCCGTGACTTCCACGATGGCGGATTCAATCAACACCTGAGCACGGCGAACATCCAGCGACGCCACCAACTCCTGCACCTCTTTCATGATGCTGGGCTCTGCACGGACCACCAGAGCGTTCAGCTCTTCGTCGGCATGAATGCCCACATCGCCTTTCACTTTCGCTTCTTCGCCGCTGCCCGACTCGCCCATCAGGTTCTTCAGCATATCGGCCAGCTTAGTAGCATCAGCGTATTGCAGGCGAATGACCTGAGCGCTGCCACTGAAGTACGAAGGCTGATCCAGTTGTTCGATCAGTCCACGAATACGCTCACGCGCGGTTTTTTCGCCTTTGATAATCAAGCGATTGCTGCGCTCATCCGCCACCACGCGAATGCTACCCGCGGTGTTGTTATTGTCGGCGCTGCCCTGCGATACCTTGGAGGGATCCAGGCTTTGCAGCATAGTCACCACGTTGCCAACCCAGGCTTCCTTCAACTGAATGACTTCCAGCTCTTCAGAGCCAGAGCGATCCAGGCGGTCGATGATTTCTTCAATACGATTAATGTTAATCGAGTGATCCGAAATAATCAGCGCGTTGGCTGACTTCACACCAGCGAGATGACCGTACTTAGCGACCAATGGTCGCAGAATCGGCACCAGATCGAGTGCCGGTGTGTTTTTAATCATGATGACTTTGGTCAGCAGCTCCTGACTGTCCACCGCTGCGCGTGCATCGAGAGAACGACCAGCCTGCTTCACATCATTCTGTTGAATCACCAGCGTCACGTCGCCAGCGGGTACCGCGGCCAGACCATGAATCTGCAGCACCGACAGGAAGAGCTCGTACACGCCCTCTTCGTTCATCGGCTCAGACGACAATACGCTGACCTTACCTTTGACCCGCGGGTCGAGCACAAAGCTCTTACCGGTAATATCGGCGACCTGACTGATGAATGCCTCTATGTCCGCATCCTTCAGGTTAATCTGCCAGCTTTCCTCTGCCTGCAGTGGCAATACCACACTGACCATCAGCATCATGGTCAGTAGCCAACGTCTGAACATCATCAGTTCCGAGCTCCAAAACTCTGGTTAATCATGAAACGGCTGTTACCGCGCTGCACTTCAATCTGAGCGCGACCGTCCTGCATTACCTGATCAAGCAATGCCTGATCGGACCCTGCGTCTCCTAATTGCTGCCCGTTAATCGACAACAGTACGTCACCTTTTTTCATGCCTGCTTTCAGCAGGATGGAGTTTCCGGTCACGCTGTATCCTTCGCCCACACCAATCGGTGACAGACCCAGACCTTCAATCACGGCCTCAGGCGATTGGGCCGCCGCCTCGCTGGCGATGCCCATAAAATCTGACGGTCGACGAATGCGACTGAAACGATCGCGTAAGTCAGCGGCCTTAGCGGCGCGAACATCGCGTGGATCCGGCTCCGCTGCGCGCGCCGACACACCGACACCACGGTTGGAAAACTCCTCAAACTTCAAAGTCTCCAACTTGCCGGCCGTATCAAGAATTACTTTGTCCGGGTACACGCCCGATAATTTGGTACGCCCCTGCACCGTATCACCGACTCGGTAGAAATCCCCTTTGCCGCCTTTCTGGGCAATGATGGCACTGGACATTTCCGCTTCGCTGGCTTGCATCACGCCCAGCAACTCCAGTCGCAGACGCGTATCCGGCGCATCGATTTCTTCGGCGACTATTACGGGCTCAGCACCGACTTCACCAAACAAATGCACACTCGCCGTACTCAGTTGCGGCGCTGACGCGGTTGCCGCACCACTCAAGGACAATGGGTTAAGCACAACAGGCTCGGGGGCCACAATCGCCCACACCAACCGCGCCAGTAACCAGGCGGTCAGTAATGTCAGCAGCAGATACGCACCGCGTTTCAGCCAACGCTGCCAGGGCAAAAGTTCAACCGGGGAATTCACAACCGCAACCATTTCTCATCCAGGCGCTCAGGTTATAGAAACTTCTGTGACACTTCAAAAATAACCGTGTCAGCATCCGCGTCTTTATCAGGCCAGCTCTGTCCAGCGATATCGACCGCCCGGCGCAATACTGACACCCCACCCCAGCCATCCGGCTGCATGTATAAGGTACCCAGAGGCTCACCGGCATCGGTAATCACGGGCACCCGCACGACATCGCCATCCATACGTAACTCGGCAATTAGCATGGGTAATTCAGTGGCAATGCTCTGGCGCTGTACGCGCGCATTGACCTGGCCACCGGAATACACCAGTCGACCACTGGCGTCGTCGATGCGTCGGTCATTGATGGAAACGTCGGCGTTGATATCGGACAACGTAAAGTCACCGTCCAGCTGGGCGCTCATCTGTGCCATCAGCGGAGCCAGAGCCGCGGCATCGAGGTAACCATTCACCTTGGTCAGTTGAACCTGATCCGGCATGCCCTGATAAAGGCCACCCAAGTCCGCCTGCCCGGTAAGACGCAACGCCTCACCATCGGCATTCAGGTTAAGACTGACATTGCCTTGCACCAGCGCCCACGGCGATAAGGTCCAATGCGCCGCCACGGTCCCCATGCGCGGGGCATTGATCTGCGCTTCACCCGACCACAGGGTGCCAGTTGGCTGCTGAATCTGAAACGGAAGTTGGCGAGCCATCGGCTCAGCGTAGCGCCAGACGAAGTGCAGCGGCGTTGTCGCCACCAGAAATAAAACGAAGGCCAGCGTCCCCAGCAGGAGGTACCACTTTGCGGCCCAAACGGCTCGAAGCATAAGAATTCTGTCTGTCCCTGGTTGGCTGGCGTGTCCTTACCCTGTGTCTGTCCAGTCTGCGACCGTGTAGTCAATCGACGATCACTGTCGACAAGCGAGGGCTGAACAGCACTGCCAGCGTGATTAAGCGGCTTATTCTACCTACCAGAGGGGTAAAAATTAATCGGTGTTTTGGTGTACGGCGTAAATATTGGTCATCAGTTACCGAACTGGTAGCAACAATAGCACTCAAATATGACAGATAATTAACAGAGCTGCACAGATCATGACTCTGAAGGCCACGACAGGCCAAGTCGCGCCATTAACGCCACATCCCCTTCGACCAAGCGCCATTTTTGCGCTCGCGTCAGCTGCTTCACCTGACGCTCTGCGCGCAAGGCGTCGCCCTGCTCTCCGGCGACGGCGTAGAAGCGCAGCGTCAGAGGTCCACGTCCGCGCAGAGATCTGGCCGCTCGCGCACCACCACTGGCATGCTCACGAAACCGGCGTTCCACATCCAAGGTGACGCCGCAGTACAGGGTGCTTTGTGCCGTTTCAATTAAGTAGAGATACCAGCGCGGTTGTTGGGGTGCTTGTTCTGTCACACGCTCATGCCGTATGGTTGTTTATCGTCGGTTGTCTGTTGTCACAGCCAGTAATAGTGGTCGACATAGCCCCGCCCTTCCCCGGCTGCAGGCACCAGCCAGGCAACCGTATTACAACAACAGGAGTCCCCCATGAGTGATCAGGGGCTGGTTGTCACCCACCAACTGACGTTGCCGTGGTCGGACATCCAGTTAAAGGCCATCCGCGCTCAAGGTGCCGGCGGCCAGAACGTGAACAAAGTCTCGTCAGCCATTCATCTGCGCTTTGACGTTCGCCGCGCGCGCTTGCCAGATCCCGTCCGTGAGGCCTTGCTGTCGCTGGACGATCAACGTCTGTCGCAGGATGGCGTGCTGATCATCAAAGCTCAACGTTTCCGTACTCAGGAAAAAAATCGTGAAGATGCACTGCAACGTCTGGCTCAGCTGATTCGTCAGGCGCTGCACAAAGACCGTCCGCGCATTGCCACACGCCCCACCCGGGCGTCTCAGCGACGACGCATGGATCAGAAGTCGCAGCGCTCTCAGGTTAAGGCCATGCGCGGCCGCGTGCGCGACTGATTGCAACGTCGGCGGCCGAACGGTAAACGCCACCGCTGGCTGTTACGCACCGCGGCGCTGTTTGCGTATCAGGGCATACGCCATCTGAATCTCCTGAGCCTTCGCCTTCGCGCTTTGCAAGGTCTCCTCACTGACGCCCTGCGCCTGCAGCTTGTCCGGGTGGCATTCACTCATCAACTTACGAAACGCCCGTTTGATGTCGGCATCGGAGGCCTGCACCGACACGCCCAAGGTGCGATAGGCCGCCGCGAGAGCCGCATCGGCGGCACGTTGTTTGGAAGACTTAAACGGCACGGACTTCGATGCCTTACCTCGCGTTCCCGCTTTTGTGTGCGAGCCACCAGCCGTCCCAAAAGAGTCATTAGCCGTCCACAGAGAGTCGTCGCTCTGTCGGTACAGCTGCCAGTAATACTGCCAGGGCGACCATCCCAGAGCCTCGGTGATAGCCTTAATCACTTTGCGCTCAGCGCGACAGACCGGCTTATCCGCCCGTGCAAATTCAATCAGGCTGCGTACCACACGCTCCTGCTGTGCTACGGGCAGAGTGCGCTCCCACAGCGTCAGGTCCTGCCTCAATTGATAGCCTGATGACTTACCCTCGCTGAACTGGCGAATCGCCATCTGACGGCGATCATCCGTCAGCTCAAGCTGGTGCATCAGCGCATTGGCCGCTTCAATTTCCTGTTCATTAACACGGCCATCGGCCTTCGCCAGATGCCCCATCACCCGAAACAGTGCGGTGGTATGTTCCGCCGACAAGCGACCCGGCGGGCCTAGTCGGGATTTTTCGATCACCCGGTCAAACACGTGGCCAGCAATGGCTCCGACGACCAGCCCAAACGGACCGCCGCCGATAAGGCCGATGGCCGCGCCACAGGCCTTGCCTGTCCACACCCGGTTGTTGTTACTCAGCGGTTTCATGAACCACTCCCGGTTAACTGTTGCTCCAACGCATGCAAACGCTGCGGCGTGCCGACATCAACCCATTGATCATCCAAATGAGACCCACCCATACGTTGCTGAGCCATGGCTTCTCGCAACATAGGCGCCAGGGCAAACGCCGTATCCGGGGCATGTTGCGTTGCTGTTGCCTGCTGCCACAGTGCCGGTGACAACACGCTGATACCGCTAAACGTCAGTCCCGGACGATCAACAACCATGCCGTCGGATAACGAAAAATCCCCCTGCGGATGATGCTCCGGATTATCGACCAGCCACACATGCCCCAGATCCTGCGGGGCGGTAAGCTCCACATCCAGTGCAGTACGGTAATCCCAGTCCGTCCAGACATCGCCGTTAATCAACAGAAACGGCTCATCGCCCAAGATGGCTAACGCCTGACGAACACCGCCACCGGTTTCTAACGCGTGGGTTTCCCGGGAATAGTGAATCCGGATTCCCCACCGTGAACCATCGCCCAACTCTGCCTCAATCATATGGCCAAGGTAAGCATGATTGATCACCACATCACGAACGCCCGCCGCGGCCAGCTTTTCCAGGTGATGCACAATTAATGGCTTACCTGCCAACGGCAGCAGCGGCTTGGGGCAATGATCGGTCAGAGGCGCCATGCGGGTTCCACGACCGGCGGCCAGTATCATGGCTTTCATGCAGGTAAACGCTCCAGCGCAGGCAGGAATTCATTGTCCATCCAGGCACACAATGGAGCGAACTCATCGTATCGACCGGCAATCTCACGCAGGTACTGACAGGTGTTCGGGATATCGGCCAGATATCCGGACTTTCCATCGCGCAAGTTCAGGCGAGCAAAAATACCGGCGGCTTTCAGGTGTCGCTGCATCCCCATTAAGTCAAATGCGCGTTCAAACTGAGGCTGTGTCATGTGTTTACGGATATCCTCCGGCAAGCTCGCATAAAATTCGTTGACCAATGCGGCCACCGGCTCGTCTGGCCAGCGCACGTAACAATCACGCAGTAACGACACCAGATCGTACGTCAGAGGACCGACTACCGCGTCCTGAAAATCAATCACGCCGAGTCGACCGTCCCGGCAGAGCATCAGGTTGCGTGAATGATAGTCGCGGTGCACCACCACCTGCGGCTGAGACAGGGCAGAATCGATTAAGGCCTCGGCTAACGTCGTAAACCACTGCCGGATGGAATCCGTGATGGGTAACTGCAACTGACGCTCGCACAACCAATCGGTAAACAGTGCCATTTCCTGCATCAGCAGCGTGCAGTCATAGGCGGGCAAATGTTCCGTCGGAAGGCGCTGAATAGCACGAAGTTCGGTCAGCGCCGGGCGATACAGTGCGCAGATGTCTGCATCCGGGGCGTGTAGTGCTGGCCACAGTAGCGCATCGCCAAAGTCTTCGAGCAGCATAAAGCCCTGGGCCTCATCCATGGCTAGCACGGCAGGTACATGCACACCACCGGCACGCCAACGCTGCGCGATGCTGACAAATCGCGGGTTATCTTCTTTATCTGGCGGCGCGTCGACACAAATCCATTGCTGAGCGTCGCCCGTCTGGCTGTGATAATGCAAACGGAAGTAGCGACGGAAACTGGCGTCACCAGACACCACCGCCAGCTCGGCAGCGGCATCCAACCCGTATTGTTGTTGAATCTGATTAGCAGCCCAGCGTGCGAGGGAATCACGTCGCTGATCCATACTGGCCTCTCGGTGTCAGTCGTTCTAGAATTGGGCGCCGGAATGCACCGGGAGCGGCCCGTAAAAGCCGTTTACGATAACACACTTCATTCGGGAATCGCGTTTGCCGCTCTCTCTGTCAGCCTTTATCCA
>Ga0181591_10003274_pt1 | contig 14029 bp, 14 predicted proteins | sample 071ome_33_FD_133757 | JGI IMG/M metagenome (GOLD analysis project Ga0181591, IMG submission 133757) | Coastal salt marsh microbial communities from the Groves Creek Marsh, Skidaway Island, Georgia - 071412AT metaG (megahit assembly) | ecosystem: Environmental > Aquatic > Marine > Intertidal...
CAAAAACAGTTGGCTGACAATCAAGCTCTAGTGGGTATTTTTGAATTTGATCAAATAAATACTCCCTATTCTCAAGTAAAAATAGGTTCCCTGATCTTGAACGACCCTCATCTAAATTTTGCGCATCAGTAAATGCTAATTTTTCCGGATGTATATGCATATTTTTTAATTAAGACATATTAATACCTTAAGTCAAAGAAAATGTCAATAAAAACAGAGTTTCAATGCTATAATTTTTTTAAATAATAATTTAATTACAATGATAGATTATTCTAAAATTAAAATAAAAGGAGATAAAAAAAATTCTGATTTTTTCTTCGAATATTTAGACCAAATTTATTCTTTTAGAAAGCAAAATAAAATTGATCAAAACATTAAAAATATACATCATTTTCTACTTCAAACCAAATCTGAATTTGTTGTACCTTTGATTTGTGAGTGGCTAATGCAATCACCATACAATTATGAGTTTTCTTACGTTCATGAAACTAAAAGATTTCATGTTTTAAGATACAACGATGCGTCTCCAGATTTAGTAATCCAAGAAGATTTATCTCCACAAGAAAATTATATTTTCTTTCAAAACTCTCTTCACCCTAAAAGTAAATTAAAGCCTCAAATTAAATATATTGGCGAAGTTTTCGAAGTAGAAAACTTAAAAGAAATCAATCAAATTTTTACTAAAACTCAAAAAATTACTTTCCAAAATCCACTTCCAGATGATTATTACAAAGATTACATTCATTGGACAGCTCCATCTATATACACTCACAATTGCATTGGATACAAAGAAAGACCTTCAAAGAAGCGAACTTATCTAAAAGACCAAGATTGGTATTTTGACGACGAAGCAAAAGCAAGGTTTAAGTTAGCCAAAGACATGTTTAATAACCTTTCTTTAAATAAATATGTAATGCCAATCGATCACTTTGCAACACGAATTTTTTCACACGACAGAGAACTTGCGATTCTAGAATATTTAACACTTACAAATTATTGGTTTTGGGGAGCTTACAACATTGGAGATCAAAATTCTTCAACGAATGTTTGCAGAAACCTACAAGGTGACCCTGAAAGTATTAGCCCAGCTAAAGTTTTTACAGCCAACAACACTCCAGCCTTCTTAAGTTACCTAGATGGACTTCCTTGTCCTACAGAAAATTTTGTACAACTTTATGGTAGAAGACTTCATCATTTTGCCCTTGGTGTTAAAGACGGTTTCATTGGAGATGAAAGCAAAAATTACAAAAATGTTGACTTTGTAGTCGATCAACTAAAAAACTCACATATGCAATTTCTAGATCATGTTATAGGATCATGCCAAGAAGGACTCAAACAAATATTTAGCAAAAAGTCTCCTCACAGCTTTCTGATAACAGAATATATTCAAAGATGTAACGAATTTGATGGTTTTTTCACCAAAGAAAACGTTGCAGCTCTCACAAAAGCCGCTGGTAGAGACGATTTAATTACATAAATTAAAAAGTCGAAACTACTTTATATCCTAATCTTTTCATTTCTTTTGACCTGTCTTCAAATAAAAAGGCAGGTTTTATTTTTCCAGTTAGTGAGCATTCACCCATAAAAATTGTATCAAACTTGTTAGCTTGTTTGGCAAAAGAACTCTTAAGCGCCATCATTAAAGCTAGGTCACATCCAGTATCTTTTATTTTCAAACCTCCAGTTACATTTACATAAACATCAAATTCCGACAAGTCAACCGCATGATATTTTTGAAGAACTGCCAATAACATATTTAATCTATTTAAATCAAAACCAACAGTTGATCTTTTAGGATATCCAAAATTGGATCTAACACATAATGCCTGAATTTCCACGATTATTGGTCTAGATTCAGAAAGCATACAGCCAAGTGCAGCTCCAATAACTGAAGTTTCATGATCTTCTAAAAATTCCTTAGTTGCATCCTCAACTGGCTTTAAACCACTTGAATCCATTTTAAAGATTCCCACTTCATTTGTTGGTCCAAATCTATTTTTTACACTCTTTAAAAACCTATACGGACTTACTCTATCACCCTCTAAATACAAAACTACATCCACCATATGCTCTAACATTTTAGGTCCAGCAATTTCACCCTCTTTTGTAACATGCCCAATTAAAACACACGTCACACCAAGTGGTTTAACTTTTTCAATCAATGTTTCACATATTAGTCTGTAATTTGAAGTTTTAGACATGCCAGGATCTAGTGATTTTAAAACCTGAATAGAATCAATTATTAAAACTTGATATTTACTTTCCTCAAGTTGTGCCAATATATGCTCAATGTACATTGATTCTAAAAAGTCTACGTTGTCTAAGTTGGTTCCAAGTCTGTTAGACCTTGAAGCAATTTGTTCAACTGATTCTTCACCGGCTAAATAAAGACTTTTATAATCATTGTTTAAAAATTTTAGGATTTCTAGGCAAAGAGTAGATTTTCCAATTCCAGGTTCTCCTCCAAATAAATAAAGTCCACCTTTAAAAAATCCACCACCTAAAACTCTATCAATTTCATATGAAAAATTCTTAATTCTAAAATCAGTATTTTCTTTATTTTCAAGCTCGGAAATTTTTCGAACTGTTTTACTTAATACAGCTTTTCCAGAAACCAAAGAACCGGCTCCAGATTTACTTACAACTTTTTCTTCAAAAGTGTTCCACTCATTACAGCTCATACATTGACCCATCCATGAATATTCAATTTTTTCACAATTAGAACAAATATATTGGGTTTTTACCTTAGCCATGATTAACAGTTACAAGAAATTTTTGAATTTTTTACTTTACTTGAAGACTTTACTTCAGTTTGGGTTAAGTTTTGAGTTAGAGTTTTTTTATACTCAGCCTGCCATCCAATTCTATTGATTGAGATTTGAATAAAACTTGCAATACCGCTGATTGCAAAAACTAAATATGCAAAGAAAAGTCCAGGTGCTAGTAAATACACAAAGGTAGCAAACATCGAAACCCACACCGAAGTACACCAAGGACAGGCTAATAAATCAGTCATTAACCTTTTAAACCCTCCTTGAGGTTTTGATCTTTCAATCATTTGCACTCCGTCAATTTCAACTTCTTTAACATTTAAGAATAAATCCCTAATATACTGAGCCACAGAGTCATAAACAAAAAGTCTAACTAATCTAAACGTAGTCAGAGAAATCAAAACTAAATCAAATGTCTTAATATCATCAAAAGATCTAATTAATTTGGCATCAAATAAAATATAATTAAATAAGAATACTAAAATAAAAAAAATAATACTTAAAACTATACTGTAGGAAGTTGGATAAGTTTTTTCTTTCAAGCTTTGCATATTTCTAAAGTTAATTTCTGACTAGATTTTATCACAGAATTTGACTAAGATAAATTAAAATTAGAAATTTGTTAACATGTTAAACAACCCAAAACTTAAAGAATTAATCTGCCTTTTTTTAAGAGAAAATAAAAAACACAACCTTAGCAGTATCAAATCTCCCCAAGAGGTAGAAGTAAAACATATTAAAGACTCTCTAGAACTTCTTGAATTTACCGACTTAAAAAACAAACAAATATTAGACATCGGTTGTGGCGGAGGATTTCCATGTTTACCACTTGCAATATCAACTCCAGAAAGTCAATTTTGGGGATTAGATTCAGTGGAAAAGAAATTAGATTCTATTCAAGACATCTGCAACGAACTTAAAGTTTCAAATCTTCAAACCATAAACGCAAGAGCTGAAGAAGTAGGCCACGATGAAGATTTTCGTGAAAAATTTGACATAGTGCTTACTAGAGCTTTTGCTCCATGGCCAGTTTTACTTGAACTAGCTCTTCCATTTTTAAAGGTTGGGGGAGTATTGATTGCTTATCAAGGTCCAAAAATTCAAGAAGATCTTGAAAACTTCAAAAATTACGAGGAACATTTCGGAGGAAAGTTTCAAAAAACAATTGAAACTCAAGTTGAGCAAAATCAAAGAATTTTTGTATTTGTAGACAAAATGAAAAACACAGACCCAAAGTTTCCTCGAAAATACAATCAAATTAAAAACAAGAAATTAAATTGATCTAAAAAACTATATCTGATAAATTAGTTTTACGTGGGTTAGTAGCTCAGTTGGTAGAGCAACGGCCTCTTAAGCCGCTGGTCCTGGGTTCAAGTCCCAGCTGACCCACCACTTTTCAAACTAATATCAATTATGTTTTCACTAATTATTACGTCTTACAATGAAGTTGAAAACACAAGATTATTAATTCAAAATATTTTAAGTTCATTTACAAAAAACGATGAGCTTATTTTAGTAAGTCCAAATCATGAGTTAAAGGATTTTTTGGAAAAGCAAAGAAAAGAATTTCAAAAAATATTCATTCAAGATGCCAAAAAAGGTAAGCCAGCTGCTTTAAATCTTGCTTTAAAACAAGCCAAAGGTAAATTTATTATTTGTACAGATGGAGATGTCATTCTAAGAGAAAATTCAATTTCTGAAATACTTAAACCCTTTCAAGAAAAAGAAGTAGGTTTGGTTTCAGGTCAACCAATTTCAAAAGACTCTAGAGATACTCTTTTTGGATACTGGTCACATTTTTTAGTTAATGCTGCCCACGTTACACGCCAAAAAAGAGAAGATAAAAATCAATTTTTTGTAGCTAGTGGATATTTATTAGCTTTTAGAAATTCATTAATTGATACAGTACCAGAAAATACACTTGTAGATGACGCCTGGATTTCACATTTTATTGCAAATCAAGGTTTTAAAATTGCATACACTCCATTAGCTAGAGTAGAAGTCCATTTTCCAAAGAATTTCAAAGATTGGATAACTCAAAAGTTGCGTTCGGTGGGGGGATACCAAGAAAAATACATTCAAGAAAGCCAGCAAAGCATGCGATCTATTAAAAATGAAACATTTTTAGGTTTAAAGTTGATTTTAACTTATCCAAAAAGTCTAAAAGAATATTTTTACACTTTCCTACTTGTTATCGCTAGAATGTATCTATGGATAAAAATATTTTGGGTCTTTAGAATTCAAAAAAACAAAAAACAAAATCTCTGGAAAAGAATCGCTTCAAGTAAATATTAAATTTGACAAATTACAGGTAAATTGTAGAATTGTGTTAATTTAACTAATTATATGCAATTACAAATCTTACCTTTGTCAGAGTTTCAATCTCAAGAAAACCTTAAAGCTCTAGAAAATTTTTCTAGTTTGTATTGGAATGGACCTAGTTGGTCAAAGGAAGCTTTTAAAGAATCTGACGATATTGACGATCAGTATAAATTAGAGGTCTCATATATTGCATTTATTACTAAAGAAGAGTTTCTTAATGCAATCCAAAAAGAGCAAGAAGACTTGGAAAATTTAGATAAAATTCAAGTTATTTTAAAAGAATCTAATTTACCACATGTAATTTTAGGTCTAATAATTTCAGCCCAGAAAACAGAAGAAAAATACAAGGTCGCTATGGATCCATATTTATATATTTACAAACTACTTACTCATCCTTCTTTTCAAAACAAAGGAGTTGCAACTAAACTTTTAGATAAAACAATTGCAACAGCAGAAGATTGTGATTTATATCAACAAGTCTTAAGCGTTTCAGTTGATAATTCACATGCAATCAGCTTTTATGAAAAAAACTTTGACTTTCAAATTACATCTGAAACTTCAAATGAAAACTTTATTATGACGCGTCATTCTTAATAATGAATTTGACTAATTCAATGTAAAAATGGTATATTTAAGTTAAGTAGCAAAACAAATGCAAAAATTTTTATTAAATAATAACAATAATAATAATTTAAATTCACCCCAAGTGAGTTAGTTTTTGCCTTTTATATAAACAAAATTTTAAACTCACTTTCAAAAGTGAGTTTTTTTATAAATAACCCAATTCTATGAGAACCCTAATTTCTGATCTTTCCAAGAAAGTTCAAACCCAAACCACTATCAAAGGTCGACTAATTTCAAAAAGAGAACTTGGTTCAATTTCCTTTCTGAAAATTCAAGACTTCACAGGAATTACCCAAGTAGTAACTGAAAACAAAGATCATTTATCTCAAATAGAAAGCATAAATCCCCAATCAGTATTGGAAATTCAAGGGATGGTTGTTTTGGATCCCAACGGTAATCCTGAAATTCACTTAGAAAAAATAAATATCATTAACGCAGTCCATGATACCCCAAGTGTGGATCTGCAATCTAAAGAGCCAAAAGAAAAACTTGAAACTATTTTATCGCATCGAGCAATTTCACTTAGGCATCAAAAATATCAAGATATTTTTAAAGTAAAAGCAGCTGTTATTGAAAGTTATCGAGAATTTATGACGGAATTTGGTGCTACAGAATTTTTTAGCCCTTTAATTCTAGCATCTTCGTCAGAAGGAGGAGCTGAGATTTTTGAACTTGAATATTTTGACTCAAAAGCCACATTGGCCCAATCTGCTCAGCTTTATAAGCAAATCATGGTTGGAGTTTATGAAAGAGTATTTGGACTTTCAAAATGCTTTAGAGCCGAAAATTCTAACACCAGAAGACATACAACAGAAGCCACCCAACTTGAGTTCGAAATGGGATTTATAGAATCAATCGATGATATTTTAGAAGTCGAAACAAATGCTTTAAAGTATGTTTTAGAAAAAGTTTACTCAAAATGCGGGACTCAATTAGACAGATTAAAAGCTAGACGCTTAATGGTTCCAGATGGTACATTTCCCAAATTAACTTTTCAGGAAGCCTGCGATATTCTTAGTGAAAAATACCAAATCGACACAGAAGGTTGGGATGATCTAACTACAGAATCAGAAAAGCTACTATGCCAATACGCAAGAGAAGAATATAAGTCAGATTTTATATTTGTTACAAACTTTAAAAAAGCTGCCTTCTATGCTTACAGGGACGAAAACGGAATGATTCATAATGTTGATCTTTTGTGTAAAGAAATGGAAATTTCCTCAGGAGGCAGAAGATTTGATTCTTATGATGATCTAAAAATGTCAATAGTTGCCGAAGGAATGGACCCTAAAGATTTCTCAGAATATTTATCAATTTTTAAATTTGGTATGCCACCACATGGGGGATTTGGTATTGGATTTGAAAGGTTAGTAATGTTAATTACAGGACAAGATAATATTCGAGAATGTATTTTATTCCCTTCTGACCCTAAACGTATTGCCTCCCAAAATATAAAATAAATTTAATCAAAAATTATGAAAGATTTGATACTAGAAACGCTTAAGGAAAAAGATTTCCAAATATTCTACCATGTTCCAGCTGATACCTCCCAAGAGGTTGCAAAAATTCGAGGGACTGACCCTAGTATTGGAGCAAAAGCTCTAATCATTAGAAGCAAAGGCGAATTTTACCTCTGTGTTTTACGAGGAACTGATAAACTAGATGCCAAAAAATTAAGAACCAATTCTGGAATTAAAAAGTTTAGTTTCATTACTCAAGAAGAACTTAAGGAAATCTTTAATTTAGAAAAAGGAGCAGTTCCACCATTTGGAAATTTAATTCCTAACATAAAAGAAACTTTTTTTGAGGAAGATTTAGTTAGTGAAAAATATTTTGCTTTTAATATTGGTACTAAAACAGATTCAATAAAAATCGAAAGTCAGATAGTTTTAGATATCGTCAAGCCAAAAATACTAAAATTCAAACAGGTTGACTAATTAATTTAAAATGGTATTTTAAAGAAAAATGATCAACAAATACCATACCAATACAAATAATCAAGTAGAATCTTGGATTATAGAAAGTCAAAATCAAGAAATTGATGTATGCAATTTAGCAAAGCAATTTGGTTTAAAGATAGGAATTAAAAAAGAAACCCCACTTGGTCTATACTCTGAAAAAGATAAAACCATTTACTTACAAAATCCAGAATTATCAATTTTCTCATTCTGGATTTTTCTTCATGAACTAGGTCATCATAAAAACACTCTTCAAAAAGACTCAAGAGATATTCAAGCTTTATATTCTCTAAAAGACAAATCTTCCTTAAGTCAAAAATTAGATTTTTTAAAAGAAATAACAAAAGTTTGCAATATTTCAATTCAAGAAATTTTTCAAGAAGAAACTCAAGAATGGAACAGTTTATGCAGTCAGTATTACCACGTTTCATCTCAATTAGAATCTATTTCAAGTAGGTTTTACTCTCCATTTGGAATGCCTCATGCGCAGTTTTTTGCGATAGCAAACCCACTAAGGTTAGAACTTGATACCTTGTCTGAAAAAATTAAAAATCTTTATTATCAATTCAATATTGATTCTTATTTAAAGTTACCTGTGGCTCTTTCAGAATTGTTAGCTTGGTCTCATGCTTTAAACTCAATGCAAGAAATTTCAGATTACTTTCCTGCACAGATATTAAATACTGAATTTCAATACTACCGTTTAGATGGAAGCTTTTCCAATATGAACTTAATTGAATTTATGTGTAAAAGCTTAAAAAGCCACAAAGTTGAGACAATTTTTACACTCCATAATGGATCATCCGCAATAGAAAACATAAGTCTTAGTCAAGAATTAGAAAATCTTCTAAGTGAAAGTCAAAGCTCTTTTCAAGATTTCATTGCATTAACCCAATAAAGATAGTTTAATATAGTAAATAACATTTTTGTATGTTTCGTATTGATTGTCACTTTCATCCTAATTTTAATTTTATAAATAAAAGTAAAATTAAAAGTCATGCAAAAAAGATTTGGTCTAAATTCAAACAATACAAATTAGATATAGTGATTTGTACTGAACATAATTTTAAAAAGCCCAAAGAAACATATTTCCAATTAATGAAGTTTAAACCAAAAGGCCACAAAACCCTTCTTTTACCAGGAGTAGAGGCAACAACTAAAGAGGGTATTGATATCTTGCTTTTTTCAGATTCTGATTCTTTTTATGATGATAATCAAGACTTACTGATTCCTAAATTATATTCTCTAGATAAATTTATTAATAGGATCAAAAATCAAAAAAACCTATTATCAATAATTGCTCATCCAAATATTATTTTTAAACAAGGATTATTAAGTAATCAAGGATCTAAAAAATATTTTCAAAAATTTAAGGATTTTGACTTTGTAGAAAAACATAACGCTTGCCTAAATGAGTTAGTCGAGGGGCTAAAATTATTAAAAAATACTAAATTTTACAAAAAGATTCAATCTGTAAAAAATCTTCCCGATAAATACACCAACAATCATAATTTTCTAGTGGGATCTGATGCTCATCATATTCAAGATATTGGAACCTATTTAGAGTTCCCTAGAGTCAATAAAAAGATAAATTTTTCAAATTTAAAATCACTAGTCTCATCAATAGAACAACGACAGGTTATTTTTAAAGAATCAAAAAACAAAATGAAAACTTTTTCTAAAAAGTTCTTCACTTCAATGGCAGAGGCAATTCAAGAAAAATTTTATCATTTAAACAACAAGAACAATCTAACCCAAACTAAATGGCAAACGGAGTTTATGCTGAAAAAGAACAAAAGTATGTAGAAAAATTTCAAGATTTCAAAGGAATGTTTTTCAAACCTCTTCTATATATACTTACTGCATTGAATATAAATGCTAATCAAATTTCAATTTTATCATTTTGTATCTCCTTTATATCTATGGGATATGCAATTTATTCATACAATCCAGTTTATTTTCTGGTTGGTGTTTGGGTTCACATTTTTTTAGATTCCATAGACGGAGCATTAGCTAGATATCAAAATAAAGCTTCCAAAATAGGATCTTTTATTGATGTATTGTGTGATCACGCAGGAATTCTAGCATCTGGATTCTATATGCTTAGTTTTACCAGTGTAAATCCTTTATCAATTCTTCTATTTATTACACTTTACACCGTAGATATTTATAACTTATTTATTGCTAACGTATGCCACAAACCAATTGCAATTGTATTTAGACCAAGGTTGTTTGTATACTTAGCACTAGTAAATGATTATATTTTTCAACTAAATTATACAAATAATTTACTTACATTTTTAAATTTGATTCTATTGATTCAAACAATGCTAAGTTTTATAAAAATTAAAGAAGTTGTTCTAGGTATTGACAACTAGTTGAAAATCCGTATTATTTTGACAATTAATTAAAAAAATTGTGATAAATAAATATAGACATATTAAAACAGCACAAAATCAAGATGGAATAGCTCTTGCCTGGGTAGTTCAATTTCATGAGAAATATGTTAATTTAACAAATGTAGCTCAAGAAAATGGATATCAAATTACACAATCACAAGAAAGAACTATTTCTGATTATGAAATCCAAATTTCAGAGGATGTTGAATCTGTAAAATCTTTAATTGAATTATATTTAAAAATCGCAATCCATAATCTCGATAAAAATCCATATTTAAACCAATTAAGATCAAAAGTAATTCCAGAAATTCAATTCGATTTAGATCACTCAGAATTTATTTCTAGTGCAAACCTACACCGAGTACAAACTTTTTATACAGATTTCTTCAGAGTTCTTATGGATAGTTCTAACTATCATGCATACCATCAAAAATACCACGAATACGAGAGCGTTTTAAAACAGTCAAGAGTTTTTAAAATTCAAAGTTCTTATGCAGACATAGTACCAATTACAAGCAGAGTTGATGAAATAAAAAAACAACTAATCTATATCAATGAATTCTACAACTTATTACAAATAGCTTGCTTACCAATTATTTTTTATGTTGAAACAGTAGTAAAGTATTTTGAATCACTTTTAAAAGACTCCCTTGGCTTAATTGATTTATCTTACCTTTCTCAAGATATTAGTGAAGTTTACCACAATCATTTCCCATTGCGCTTTGCAACTCCAAATGTGTCTATTCATAGATTTACCTCTCAATACAATCCAGATCAACAAATTAATTTACTAAATTTCATTGCTATTGACCAAATCAATAGCTAAGTTTAATATTGGCGTACTTAATAAAATATATGAATAATTTAAATCATATTGCAATTATTTGTGACGGAAATCGTACATGGGCTAGATTACTAGATAAAAACCCTTTTTTTGGACATACCCAAGGTGCAAAAAATATTAAAAATATTGTTAAAGCTACAATAAAAAATAATATCTCTTATCTTACTTTATTTTTACTTTCAACTGAAAATCTTTTAAATCGGTCTAAGGATGAATTAGATCATCTTTTTAGCCTTTTTTCCAAATTAATTGACTATAAAAGTCTTTTTATTGAAAATCAAATTAAATTTGAAACAGTAGGGGATATCTCTAAATTACCTGACAATATTATTAGATCTATCAATGAACTAAAAGAAACAACTAAAGATTTTACGCAACTTAATTTAACTTTTGCCGTTAACTATGGTGGACGAGATGAAATTTTAAGAGCAGCCAATAAATTCAAAGATTCCGATAATTTAGAATTTGAAGACTGTTTAGACTCTAGCTTTCTTCCTGATATTGATTTAATGATTAGAACCGGTGGTTTCCAAAGAATTTCAAATTTCTTACTTTGGAAATTAGCCTACGCTGAAATATTCTTTACTCCAAAAAGATGGCCAGAATTCACACCAGATGATTTGGAATCTATCTTAGAAGATTACCAAAATATTGAAAGAAAATTTGGAAAATAGAATTTTTATTGTAAAATTCTAATATGAAAAAAATCAAAAAAATTCAAAAACAGTTACTCGAATATATAAACGAAGATCAAAATATAATATCGGTTATTAATTTTCTTTTTGGTCTACAATTTATTACACCTTACCTTGCCTTATATATGCAAAACCAGCTTCAGAGTTTATCTCAAGTTGCCTTAGTTTTTGCCTTGCAATCCGCATCAATGGTTGTTTTTGAAATACCTAGTGGGCTTTCAGCAGATATATTAGGTAGAAAAAAAAGCTTGATCATTTCAGGACTTTTACAGTTAATCAGCTTAATAATCTTATATGTTTCTTCAAACATCATAGGTTTTTTCTTTTTTGCTATCTTCCAGGGAGTTATTACAGGTTTTACTCTTAAAACTTCTGAGTCCTATCTTTATGAAGCTCTAGTTAAAAAGAAAGAAGCTAAAGACTATAAAAAGCATTACATAAACATTCAAGGAATGTGGTCAGTTGGTGCAACTGTTAGTTCTCTTTCATCCGGTATACTTGCATTTTTTAATATAAAAAGTCTTATAATTGCGTCAATTGCAGTTTCTAGTTTTATTCCCTATTTAGCTCTTTTTTTAACTGATATAAAAGGCACAAAAATCAAGAAAAAAAAGAACTATTTTAAAACTTTAAACAAGATTCTAAATCACGAATTATTTACAAAATCAATCACAGCATTTGTTTTGTTTAATATGTTTTACCTTGGAGTTTTTAATGAAAGCTTGAAATTAAAATCGATTTTATTCAACTATAAAACTATTTCTATCGAACTAATTGGTCTTTTTACAGCTCTGTTTTATTTTATGACAACCTTAGGTTTAAGAGCCTCTCATTATATTTCTCAAAAACTATCTGACTACAAGGTCTTTCTAATTGGTTTAGCTGGATTTATTACCAGTACAATTTTTTCTATGTTTACAAGTGGAGTTGTTTCAGTTTTAATCTTCTCTTTAAATGGATTCTTTTTCTCCATTAACAACCCGGTAATTTCTCACCTCTTAAACAAGAATATTTCAAATTACCATAGAGCCACCACAATTTCTGTATTCCGACTCCTTAGTAATTTTGCGCAGCTTGTAATTGGAATTTGGATTTCGATTGCAACTGTGTACATTGAAATTACAGATGTTTACCTAATGATGGCTTTACTTTTAATAACTTTACTTTTCTTTTTTAAGCGGATGTTTGTGTATCTAAAGTAATTAGATCATCTCTTTTCTCACCAACTCCAATATATTTAATTGGCACACCTAAAAATTCTTGAATATAAAAGATATAGGCTTTCACTGATTTTGGAAGATCATTGAAATTTCTTACTTTAGAAATATCTTCAGTAAAACCTTCAAACATTTCATAATCCAAATCTAATTGCTCGATTTCATCTAACCTTGTTGGTAAATAGTTAATTCTTTTTCCATTCAAATAATATCCTTTTACAGCTTTTATATATGGTAAATCTTTTAAAACATCTAATTTTGTAAGGTTGATACTAGTAACTCCATTTTTTTGTATCATAGTTTTAAGAGAAACCAAATCTAGCCATCCACATCTTCTAGGTCTACCGGTAGTTGATCCATACTCATGACCTACACTTTGTAAGTGTTTTGCAGTTTGATCGAATAACTCAGATGGAAAAGGACCAGCCCCAACTCTAGTGCAGTAAGCTTTTACAATTCCAATTACATTATTGATTTTATTTGCAGGAAATCCAAATCCAGTAGCTATTCCTCCAATTGTTGGGTTAGAAGAAGTAACAAATGGATACGTACCATGATCAATATCCAACAAAGCTCCATTAGCACCTTCAAATAAAATACTTTTATTTGATTTATAAACATTTTTATCTAAATATTCGTCTAGATTAACTATAAATCTTTTAAGAAATTTAAAGTTATTAATTGCGTTTTTAACCTCATCTTCTAAATTAAAATTTTCTAAATCTTCAGTAGATAAGTTATCCATATAAAATTCATAAATTTTCTTAGAAATATCTGTCTTAAAAAAATCTGAAATTCTCAAACCTTTTCTAGCTATTTTTAATGAGTAAGCTGGACCAATTCCTCTTTTGGTAGTACCAATTTTTTTATCTTTTAATTTTGACTCAGATTTAGAATCTAAATATTTATGAAGAGGAAGAACCACAAAAGCTCTGTCTGAAATAAATAATCTATTTTCAAAATTTAAATTAGTTAATTTTGAAATTTCAGAAACTAAAGTTTCCATACATATCACAGTTCCATTTCCAATTACACACTGGGTGTTTTCTCTTAATATCCCACTTGGAAGTAAATGAAATACATGTTTTTCATCCTTGAATTTAATTGTGTGTCCAGCGTTTGCACCACCCGTACATCTTCCAATTATATCAAATTCTGAACTGAGTATATCTACAAGTTTTCCTCTTCCTTCGTCGCCC
>Ga0181591_10003290_pt1 | contig 14015 bp, 14 predicted proteins | sample 071ome_33_FD_133757 | JGI IMG/M metagenome (GOLD analysis project Ga0181591, IMG submission 133757) | Coastal salt marsh microbial communities from the Groves Creek Marsh, Skidaway Island, Georgia - 071412AT metaG (megahit assembly) | ecosystem: Environmental > Aquatic > Marine > Intertidal...
AAGATCTTCAACAATCTATGAGAGATCTTGCTTCAGAAGCCAATGATATTAGAAGACAAATTGCAGAAATTGATATAATCCGTCCACTTCAAGATCAATTAGATGCACAGCAAAAGATTGATGATGGAATTGCAAGGCAGGTAGAACTTAAGCAAAGACTTGTCAACGACCTCGGTCGTCAAATAGAATTAGAACAAAGATCAACGGAAAATCTTGACGATCAAACAGAAAAGCTTGAAGAACAAAAAGAAAAGGTTCAAGAAATATATGACGAGCAAATAGAGGCTCTAGATAAGATATTTGAACAAGAAAGCGAAATTATTGCTTTGAGAGAGAAGAGCCTTGATGTGGCAGACGCTCTCTCTACTGGAGATATCGCCGCCGCAGCACGAGCACAAATGGAACTTCAATCAGAACTTGCTGCACAAAGAAGAGAGGATCAGAGATCCCTCCTTGAAGCACAAAATGAAGCTGAGATTGCAGCTATTGATGAACAAATTAATGATATAAAGGAACAAAAAGAGGTAATTGAAAAAAGAATAGAAGGGTTGCAATTAAGACAAAGAAATATTCAAGATCAAATTTACAGACTTGAGCAAAGCAGAATTCCAGTACAAGACGAAATATATCGACTAAATATTAGAATTGCTAATGAGTCAGAAAGGCTTGATGATGCATACAACAGTGCAACAATACAGGCAGAGTCATTAAGGGCAAAATTAAGAGAGGTTGAAGAAGCAGCAAAGGCTGCTGCAAGGGCGGCAAGAGATACTGGAGTTGCTGCACCAGCCAGTATTGCATCAGCACCCCCTGCAGTACAAGTATCAAGACCAGGAGATTCTGGATACGATCAAATGACAGCTAATATTCAAGAACTATATGGTGGTCCAGCAAATCAAGTGGTTGAGCTATCTCAAGAGCAAGTAGCTAATGCATTTGGTGGCGTGGGAGGTATGGGACTAGACTTTAGTGGAGCATTGCAAGGTCTTTTGGGTTATGGAATGGGTGGAAAAGTTAAGAAATATGCAATGGGTGGCATGGTTAATTATAAGGGTTCCCGTGAACCAGCACCAGGATTTGCAATGGGTGGCAGAGTTAAAAAATATGCTTACGGATCAATAGTTCCAGGAATTGGAGCAACAGACAAGGTTCCTGCCATGCTAACTCCTGGAGAATTTGTTGTTCGTAAATCTGTTGCACAAACTTACGGACCTCTTTTGAGTGCAATTAACGGAAATGTGTTTCCAAAAATGGGCGGGTCTAGCGCAATGCCAAGAGGGTCAGCAAAGGAGTCTGGATCAATGTATAATTATAATGTAAACGTAACATTAAATGGTAGCGATATGAATCCAGATGACGTTGCAAATGCTGTAATGAGGAAGATTAAGATGACTGAGAATACTAGAGTAAGAGGATACAATACCCGTGGCTAATAGTACATATATGGCTGGAAGGTCTAGGTATGCAAGGCCACAAGCCGTAGTCTGGGCAGATGCATATGAAACAAGCAATGCAAAATATGTCCCATCTGGAACAGAATTTGAGGATTTCTTAATCCTATCAGATCATAATCGCTCTGAAATATCTATTCAAAAACAAAGAATTGAGAATAGAAAAAGAATGATTAATGGGACAATGAGGTCCTATCATATAGCAGATAAAAAAATATATTCATGGCAATGGGATATGTTTCCATCTAGAGCATTTTCAGACTCTCCAACATTTTCGGCTAGTGGTGTTCTTACAAATAGCGTAGATGATTACACAGCAGATCTGGCTGCAGGGGGAGTAGACCTAGTTGATTGGTATGAAAACCACCAAGGACCATTCTATATGCTTTTAGCGTATGACAAGTATAACGAGTTTACCGTTGCCCCATATTCACACTTAAATGAATACAACGAGGTTGTTAGGGTATTCTTTTCTTCCTGCGAGCACTCTGTTATTAAAAGAGGCGGCACCAATCACGATTTTTGGAACATATCTGTAGCACTTGAGGAGGCATAATGTTTTACGATGCCGATCTTCAGAGTGCCGTACAAAACAACAATACTTTAAAAATATCTTCTTTTATTCTTGCAGAGTTTAATCTTAATGATCAAGAAAATATTGAGAAAATTGGAAACTACAGATACAGACCCTTTGGAAACGAAGGACAATTTTTAGAGCCTATTATCACATATGATAAATTTGACTTTGGAAACTATTACACAGAGGCAGATGTTTCTTATGAAGAATACTCTGACACCGATGATGATCCATTCAGGATTATTGACAAATCAAAAGATTTGTACTACTCCCTTGGTGATTGTTTTTTGCCGTTCAGACCACGATCAGGTATAAACAAAGCACGTTTCATAAATGACAGATTTATTGACAACATTAGGTCCGCTGAAAGGCCAAGGTATTACATGCCTTCACGATCAGATTATTTTAAGTATTGGTCTTCTTATAGAAAAGAAAACGGAATTGAAAGAGGGATATCATCTCCAACACAAACAATTATAGGCAGCTATGGAATGACCGACACCGCACCATTTATTGTTTATAAAAATAAAATAAACTTTAACAGGTTTGTAGTAAAAATGCAAACCAATGTGGGTTCACTAAATCTTGGAAATATAAGGCTGGCAAACGATGAAGTCATTAACGATCCACTATTTAATTATTCAAGTGCCACGGTTCCAAAATCATGGAAAATACAAAAGCTTGACGATTCAGATAATTGGGTAGATATTATTGAGTTTAATGAAAATTCTACTAGAGAAAATGGAGATCCAATAGTTCCAAAAGATGGACATGTTGAAGTATTTTATGGCATAAAGGTTCCAACACAATACGCTGGCACAATGAGATTTATTGATTATACAATCACCAGCCTGTTACCAAACATTGGAAATTCTCTAGGAGATGCTTATATTGTTGATGATGAGACTATTCCGCAAGGAATTTTAAAGATATTTAATGGTACAGACTTTGATGATTTTGCTGTTGAATATGGGTGGTCACTATATGAAGAGGATGTTGTAGAAAGAAATGGAACAGTATCAAAGCCAGTTGATCCAAGATATTATGAAATTAACGGACAAAAAACATATAGAGAGTTTGATCAAACCAGGGGAATCAGGGTAGTTGTAAAAACCATGAATGCTCCCTCAACTCCGTTGGACATTATTGAGCTTTCTCCAAGATTATTAGTAAATATTTCTGGATATGTTAACTCTTTTGATCTTGTAAAATCAGTATCTTCCGATCAAAACGGATTGCCAGTAGGATATTTAACGGTGTCAAACGGCAACTTATCTATAACCAATTTTGATAATATATTCACACAAGCAAACACTTTCGATGGAACAAATGGAAGCATCGTTACGGAATACGCAAGGCAAAATACAAAGTTTGTTTTTTATGAAACGATTCTTGATGTTAACGGGGCAGACAAATATATTCCATTAAAAACTTTTTATGCAGAAGAATTTCCAAGACCATCGGGCGGGGATTCAGTCATATCAATTCCTTTAAGAGATCTTTTCTTTAGGCTTGAAACAACAAATGCGCCAGCACTTTTGAGTCAAGAAACTACACTTACCCATGCCGTAGCAACAGTATTGGATTATGTTGGAATTAGTAACTATACCTTTAAAAATATAACAACAGAAAATGACGTAATACTTCCGTTCTTTTTTGTTGAGCCAAATATTAGTGTTGCAGAAATATTAGAAAGGCTTGCCGTTGCAACACAAACGGCGATGTTTTTTGACGAATATAATAATTTTGTCGTAATGTCAAAAGAGTATCTTTTCCCATCAACAACAGATCGTGATACAGACATTGTTCTTTATGGAAATGACGAGCCTCTTGCAAATATTGAGTCAATAAACAGTTCAGAAACTAAAATAGTTAATGATGGAAGAATTGACTACACAATAAGATATATTCAAAGAGAGGTGTCAAGCTTAAAGTCCTCTCTAGCACTTGACGAAGAGAGAACGTACAAATATAAACCGTCATTGTTGTGGGAGGTAAGTGCAACTGAGCAAACTAAAACTGTAAACGAGCAATCAAAAGACTCTTCTGGATACACGTTGGGGGCAATGGCATTAAACAATGACTTGTCATCAAGTGTTCCAACAGTTGTTGGTAGGCAAATTACAAACAACCTAATTGATGTTGGAGAGAGCATTTATTGGATTCCAAGATTTCAAGGATATCTGTATTCTAGTGGAGAAATAATTAGATTTGATGCAGTAGAGTTTGCAATTCCTGGAACGGAAACACCAACAGTTTTTGTGTCAAATAACGAAGAGTATCAAAAATACTTTGCATCTCTTCCATTCAACGGGAAAATATATCCCACGGGAAGAATAAGAATATATACAGAGCCTTATTATGAGGAAATAAATGGAAACACGTTTTTAAAAAATGGAGAAGTTCGTGTGCATGGTCGTGGTCAATTTGGAACACAAATTACAGATCACTCCGCTGGCCTACCCCCCTATTGGTCTGACAATGATAATGCATATGGTATAAGAACCGCATCTGAATATTTGTTTACCACTACACCAACAGAAAACATAACGACCCCGACTCTTGGTACTACTCCTAGAACAGAAACTTCTGCTATAAATGAAATAGCAAGAAAGTCAAAAAGAAATGGCATTATCAAAAACTTTATGTCATCAAAAACATTTACAGACGGCGATACAAATACTTTAAGAACTACACAGTCAGGAACTGTACAGTCTTCTGCCCTTGTTTTCCAAGGACCATCAACAGATCAAAGCATTGCCAACCACAGAGACTTGGTTTCCTATGTTTATAAAGACCTATCTTCTGATTTTTCTTACAGAAATTTTGGAACCAGGATGAGAATCATTGGGCAGCCCGATTTTAATTTTGGTCAGGTGGCACTTGGATCAAGCAATTACTATTCGGTTGAGTCCGCGAGTATGCAAGACAACACCAGTATTAGCGGTGGATCAGGCGGCATGGGAATTATGATAGACACAACAAATGGAAGCGGATACTACTTTGAAATAGCAGCACTGACAGAAGATAACTTGTCAAAATATTACTCCTTTGATGCAGATGGAAATGAAACGTCCGTAATTCATAACATATTATTTTATAAAATAAATAAAAATCAGGCAACTGACTCCTCTTTGTCTAGCAAAGCAATTCCAACAAAATTGTGGGGAGGATTGTCTACAATTACTGTAGATAGTGGGTTATTTGTTGGTCAGGACAGACTGGCGGTTTCAGAAAATTCTACTGTATACGACTTGAATGTTGAATACGAGGTTCTAAGTGGTGGAGCATTAAGATTCTACCTATACATAAATAATATTTTGATACAAGTTGTAGAGGACTCTGACCCATTGCCAATAAAAACAAACACATGCCTTTTTGTAAGGGCTGGATCGGAGTGCATGTTTGAGAATCTTTATGCACTTGATGATTTAGTAGCCAAGAATTCTAATCAAAAAGTTGTTCCAGACACCAGCATATTTGATAACAATGGTATTAGAACAAACGAATTCTTAAAAAAGTACGCCATGTCTGGCATAGTTCAATCAACATATTTGAGCAACATTCGTCCAGATACCAACACCACATATCGTGCGTATTTTGAAGAATTTGGCACCATTATGCGAGAGTGTGCACACTTTAATATAAAATATGATCAGGCATATCCTTCTTTTTATTCTGTTATAGCAAAAACATTTACAACTGATCGTGGCTATACTGTATCAGGATTTTATGGTGGCTCTTACGAAGCAGAGTTCCTTGTTTTCAATGCAGCAGACAAGGCTTTGGTGCTTGATGAAACCACTGGCAACTATTTAAGAATCCTTGGCATAACGTTTACACAAAACACAAGCCAAACATTGTCCGTAGATGATTACTTCAACAAGCTTTCAAACTTCTCTGATCCACAATATGAGGGGAATGAGATAGTTTCTCCACAAACAAGCCTAAAAAAGTACAATGAGATTAAGGCAAGTAGGTCAAAGTACGGAAACAGAGAATTTTCTTTGGAATCTATGTATATTCAATCTCAAGATTTTGCAGAAAATATTATGGGATGGGTAATAGACAAGACCATGAGGCCCAGAAGAGAAGTGACTATGAACGTGTTTCCAATGCCTCAACTACAGATTGGAGATATTGTTACAATAGACTATACAATGCCTGACGGAATAGAATATGTTAATTCAAATACAAGATTTTATATTAACGACATTTCTTATTCAAGAAGTTCGGAAGACATAACGCAGGTTATAAAGGTGGTAGAAATATAAAATGGCAGCAATTAAAATACCCACAAGAGATATAATAAATATTGAACCACAAGCCCCTGGCATTGCTGAAATAGAAAAATATATATTTAAAGACGTGGCTGGAACACAGCTAATTAATCTTGTTAGGCACGACACAATATCGGGCATGAACGTTGTATACTCCGTAATCACAGATCTAACAAAGGTAAATATTGATTTTGATCCATCGCTGCTTCTTATCAATAAAGCCCAATATCAATCAATTTTTAATCAATTTTCAATTAAATTGACTGCAAAAGTGCCAGAAGAAACCTTTTATGATGAAAATACAACGCTTCCAGAGGACAACCTATTGACTAACGTATATTATGATGAGGTTAGAGAAGAACTAATTCTAGAGTTTGAAAATGTTAGACAGACCGAATTAGTGCAGGTTGAGGTTGAGACTGATGGTAGAATTGATAGAGTGAGAGAAAATGATTACTTCTAAAGGCAACCAAATCGTAAGCAAGTATTTGCTGGGGCAAGCACCAGAGTATGCTGCATATCTTTCAATCGGTGTAGGTGCTCACCCACTAGATTTAAATGAAGACGATGCTTCTCCCATAACTAAGAAATCTATGGACTTTGAGGCATTTAGAGTCCCTGTTATTTCTAGGGGGATTGTGAACGATAGTATTGTTTTGGACATAAACTCCTGGAGTGCCAGCGGGAATTTTGTAACAATAGAAACTCCGTCATTGCACGGAACAAAGGTGGGAGATGAAATTTCTGTAGCGTTTTCTTTACCAGCCTATGATTCATGGGAAGGAAATTTTGTAGTCGCAACAACAACGTCTAATACAATATCATACGAACAAGCTATAAGTGCTTCTGCTTGGACCGCTACTGCATCTGCATCAGATACAGCCACAGTTTCTTATAACAGGGAAAGGTTGGTATTTAAGGCAGAGCTTCCAACAGAACAAAGATATGAAATGACTGAAATAGCTATATATCCGGCAGCAACAAACTCCCTGGCTCTTAATTACGATAGCAGGGTTGTTGGAGGATTTTTGACTACAGAGGGTTGGACATATCACGCTGTTTCGCCAACACTTGTTGAAAGCGACAACGCAATTTCATTCACTACTGAAAGCATAGCAAATAATGCAGGAACAATAGGCTCTGCGACATTTACTGATCCTGCAACATCACAATCCGCATGTGCACTTTTTGTTAATTCAGACAATGAAGCATTTACCTTCTTCGAAAGAACACAAAGGCACGAACCTCCTAGATTTTATAACAGGTGCTTGATTGTCCCAGGAAATATGACTGAGTTTGATAATGATTTGATGGAAATAACGGGCAGAAAAGATTATATATACACCAACTCTCTTAAACTAAATTTTAGTCAAAACTCTCCAAATGATTACATAAAATTTGCTCTCAGCGTTTTATCATCAGATCTAACACCATCGGCTCCACCAAACAAGGTCAGACTCAAATTTGAATTACTGGACAGCCTTAGCGGAGAAAAAGCAGTTGTAACACATCTTCTTACATCTTCAGATTTTTCTGACAGCAGATATCAGATTGTTTCTAAACAAAAAAAGGATTTTACTTTGGGAGAAGATTTTGATTGGGCAAGAGTAGACGGGATTATAATATACGCGGAAACTTTAAATAGTTCTGGGGACTATGATGGATCTTATGTTCTGTTTGACGGAATAAGGGTTGACAACGAAAACACAGAAAACCCATTGTATGGAATGGTTGCATACTCAAGATTAAAAAATAGTTCTACTGAAGGTCAGCCAATCCTCAAGACAGAAAACTCACAGGGGTACATAGAATACAGGCTGGGAGTTAATATAGCATAATGACTAGGATCGTAATCCCTAAAGAGCAACTTCCAAACATTTCTAATGATTTAACCAACAAGCTTAGATACAGAATTATTAATAAAAACAGAAACTTATTTTCCCAATGGTCGGTTATTGGAGAAATAAAAAGGGACATAGACCCAACGGATTTTGAATCGAATGCAACTTCTTTTACCACAGACTCAAGCATAAGTGATCGAATTGATGTTACATGGTATACAGGCAACATAAATCAAGATTTTGATGTTTATACAAGATATAAATTGACTTATTTCGACGCAACTTACGGAACATTTTATAGGTACGAACCTTTAAGGTACTTGGGAAGAAAAAACACAAATTATCTTACTATAAATAAATTACCGCTATCAAATTTGGTGTCTATTTACACCGTTGACAACTATGCCGTTCAGACAATGGTTAAATTACCAGAATATCCAAGGCTGTTTAGCCTGCCCGTAAACATTGAAGAATTTGATAGAAAATTTGACAAATTAAGATATTGGGCAGAAAGAGATATTACATTTTCTGCTGGGGACTATGTAGATATTTCATTAAACAACAATAACACTGTGTCACCCTTTGAAGACAATTCTTTGTGGACAGGAATAAAGAAGGTTTATTCCGTAGGAGATAATGGTCCAGAAAGTTTTAGTGTGGAATTGGCAGGGGCAGATATACCCCTTAGACAGGTACTTGATCTAGGCCCAGGATATCCTAATACGGTTTCAAAAATAAATGGCTCTGTGCAATTTGTAACTGACGATATCTTGTTCACCTAATGATATAATAAAACAATGGGAATTTTATCTACACCAAATAGGGGTCAGCCATTAGATGTTGACTATATAGCTCAGATAGCTAGTCAGGTAAACCAGCTGACCACTATAGTTGGAGACAGATCTTCATCCTTTTCATCAATAAATGACGTTAGCGTAAAAACCTCAGATATGAAGATTTTTGCTAAAACCGTCAATGTTTTTGCTAGTACAAATAAGACAGATGGAGATGTTGTAGACTATACAATCTCTTACCCACCTTTTAATGGGAATCCAGTAGTTACCGCGACAATCGTATCTGGCGCGGCATCAACCATCGGTGATGATGCAACAGTAGTTTTAAAAAATATTTCAACCTCTAGTTGTACTTTCAGAGTAACATTCAATACTGGTGGAAACCTGGATATCTTTGTTAATGTTATTGCGATGGGCTTTCCTGTAATTTCATAGTGTGATACAATAAATCAAAATTCAATAGGAATAGCTATGGTATGCAAAAAATGTAAAGGAAAAATGTTTGTGGACAGGGTTCACTCTGCACACAACCATATCGAATGCTTTTGCATAAACTGTGGTGCTAGAAAAATGTATCACCCACCATCTAAATACGGAAAGTTTGCAATATGGCTGGACAAGACAGAGAAAATGCTAGCGAAGAGGTCCGAAGGGAAATAAAGCCCAGCGGCACTTGGTTTTTTATAGATAATCATCTATGTAAATTAATAACTAAAAACAGAGGAATGAATATCGCTTATCTGTTCGACCTTATAGATCAAAAAGAAAAAACAATGCTGCTTTCTGATTTTAAAAAAAACAAAAAAAGAGCGTACACGGTTATTGATTCATCAAGACTCCTTAAAATAGGGAAAAAGCAAATAGAAAGATACGTTAAAGCAGGATTAATCCCCCCACCCATAGGGGCAGTTCCTGGGGGCAAAAGAACTTTTTCAAAAAAGTCTTATTATTCTGAAGATCATATATTTGAAATTAGAGATTTTTTATCAACAATTCATAGAGGAAGGCCCAGAAAAGACGGAAAAATAACAAACAGCACCTTGACTGAACAAGAATTGCGTGCTAATATGGGTGATGCCTTGATGCTGTACACAAGGACAAAGGACGGAGAATTTATCCCCGTCTGGTCGGAACAAGTATATTAGGAGAGCAATGTCAGACAAGACAAATGTTACTGTAAACCTTGGTTATACACTTAACCTTGGAAACTTTCAGAGTCTGCGTGTTGATTTGGGATGCACAGACTACGTTCGTGAGGGTGAAAATACCGACACGGCAATGACTCGCGTATATGACTTTGTAGAAGGCAAGGTCATGGAAAAGATTGAGGAAGCAAAGCGAGAAATGGATTAATGGCAGATAAGAAGCAAAGATTTGCACTTATCAGCAAGTTTGAAAAGAACGCTAGGCAAAAGGGTGCAATACTACAGCCAATTAATAAGTATTCACAGCAATGGGCTGCTGATGCAATGATTGAGTCGTATGGGTATGACGAATGCTTAGACATTATTGATTACTACTTTGCCGTGTCTGCGTCCCCCGATTGGTCCTGGTTTGCGTATAACTCTGACAAGCTGCTACAATCTAAGACAGCAGAGGAAGAAGATAAGATTTTAAGAGCACGCCTTAGACAGGGTGCTAAAAAGTGGTTGGAGGATTAGTGGAAGACCTAGAGGCAAAGGTATTGTCTGCAGTTTTAGACGACAAGCAAATTCATGTGCTTTTGCAGGCAAACCCAAATTCATTGTTTAGGACACACGGGGATATTTGGGAGTTCATTCGTAATTACTATGAAAAGAATATGTCTGTCCCTCCATCGTCCATTGTGGTAGAAAAGTTTAGAGACTTTGAACCTATAAAAGATGTAGGGGCAACAAAGCACCATGTAGATGAGTTAAGGAATAGTTATCTAGATGGGAAGATTAAGGAGCTACTAAGAATTAGTGCAAACGACTTGCAAGAGAATAAGGTAGAAGAAGCCCTTAACAATCTTATATCTAAAAGTGCAGAACTTAAAAGAAACACAGCAGATGTAAGAGATATTGATGTTGTAGATGTTGAGGATGCCATTGCTCATTTTCGGCACATTGAAGAATTAAATAAGCTGGGTGCTCACGGGATTAAGACTGGTCTGGCTGGATTTGACAACTATTTACCATCTGGAATTATGCCAGGGCAGTTTGGCATATTGCTTGCCTACCCCGCGATTGGCAAATCTTGGCTTGCCCTGTATCTTGCCGTTCAAGCATGGAAGAATGGAAAGAAACCGCTTTTTGTTTCTCTAGAAATGACAGAAAGCGAGGTTCGTAATCGTGCATATACAATTATGGCAGGAGGACAGTTCTCGCACCGCAAGATTAGTGCTGGCGAAATTGACATTGAAGAGTTTGAGCGTTGGGGAAGCAAGTATCTAAACAACATGCCTTCCTTCCAGATTGTCTCTAACGATGGACTAGGAGAGGTAACCCCAGCAATACTGCGTGGCAAAATTGATCAATATTCACCAGACATTGTGTTTGTAGACTATATTCAGCTTATGCAATCTAATAACCCCACAGATAATGAGGTAGTTAAGATTAAGAATATTAGTCGTGAATTAAAGATTCTTGCTATCTCAGAAGAGACTCCTGTTATTGCAATTGCTTCCGCAACACCAGATGATGCAAGCAACATGAATACAGTGCCCACCCTGGGGCAAGTGGCATGGTCAAAGCAGTTGGCATACGATGCCGATTGGGTTCTAGCCCTAGGCCGTGAGCCTTCGTCAGATGTTTTGGAAGCCTGTTTCCGCAAGAACAGGCACGGCTACCTTGGAGAGTTTCTTGTGCAGGTTGACTTTGATAAGGGAAGATTCTTGTATAAAGATTTTGAGGATTAATAAAGCGGTATAATTATTACATGATAATTGCACACAAGGTCATAAAGAAGTTTGAACTTGAGGGTGAAATATATGATGAAGCAGGAATCCCAAGAATAAAAGAACAACACATCTTTATGATTAAAATGATGATGAAGGCAAAGGGATATTTGATAAGATATGATATTGACCCAGACTTTACCATCATGTACAATGGAAAATCGTTTGATTTTAAGCTATCAATTTACGGCGTGTTCGTAGGAAAGAAGAAGGCTCAATGGTTCGATGGGGTAGATCACAACAGGCTAGTGTCGAATTCTACTCAGAAGAGCAAGTCAGAAGAACACTCCTGGCCTGCGGCATAGATGTTGTTCAAGAGATTGAGTCTGACTATATAATTTATTGCCCATATCATAATAATCATAGAACGCCAGCGGCAGAGGTATCTAAAACATCTGGTGACTTCTATTGTTTTGGCTGTCACGAATCAAGAGATTTAGTTCAGTTTGTTATGTTCTGCTCCAAGAGGAACTACTTTGAAGCAATGCGTCTTATCCATTCAAAGAAAGAACATGAAGATATTGGGCGTGAACTAGAAAAAATTCTTGAGAAAAAGGAAGAATATAAAGAGTTTGATATTGAGACTGTTAAAAGACTAAACAACACCGCCCTATCATCTCATAGGGCTGCTCAATACTTGAAAGGCAGAGGAATAACAAAGGATAGTGTAGAGAAATACTTAATTGGCTATTCAGAAAAGCAAGACATGATAACTATCCCAATATTTTCTCCCGATGGGATTTGTGTTGGTATGGTGGGAAGGTCCATTGAAGGTAAAGAATTTAAGAACACGCCTGGATTGCCAAGAAGCAAGACTATGTTTAACATACAAAGAAACAAGGTAGCCAGCAAGGTTTTTGTGGTAGAATCTTCTTTTGATGCTATCCGCATTGAGCAGGTTGGTGGAAAAGCATTAGCAACGCTAGGATCAAATATTTCTAGAAAGCAAAAAGACTTGCTAAAGAAATACTTTACTAGTATAATCGTGGTATCAGACAACGATGACGCAGGAAGGGATATGGCAGAGAAACTTAAAATGTCTTTGGGCAACTTAGTTATAGAAGGAAGGCTGCCAGAAAGCGTCAAGGATGTGTCTGACCTAGATGATGAACAACTAAAAACATTCATAAACAAATTCAATAACGAAATACAATACATACTAAATTAGAGGTGAAATATGTCTATTATTAAAGGGCTAAAGAACATTGAAGCAGTTCTAGATAAGCCCAAGACAGGTGGAACAGGAAGTAAGGTACGCTGGCTTAAGCTTGATGATGGTCAGAGTGTAAAGGTTCGTTTTGCGAACGAGATTGACGAGGATTCCAAGTTCTACGATGAAGATCGTGGCCTTGCAATTGTCGTAAGCGAGCACACTAATCCAAAGGACTACAAGCGCAAGGCTGTATGTACTCTGGAAGACGAGGGCCGCTGCTTTGGATGCGAAATGCATCGCAAGGATATGAAGGCTGGCTGGAGGCCACGCCTACGTTTCTACACCAATGTTGTTGTTGATGACAGCATTGAAGATCCATATGTTGCAGTTTGGAGCATGGGTGTTGCAAAGTCTGCAACATTTGCTACCATTCGTGAGTACGCTATGGATGCAGAGGGTGTTACCAATATGTCGTGGAAGTTGAAGCGTAGTGGTATGGGTACAGAAACTAACTACACCCTTATTCCAGGGCCATCAGATACAGAGTCATTTGACTGGTCTGGTGTTGAGGCATTCCCATTGGAGTCTGCGATTAGACAGGTTCCTTATGTTGATCAAGAGTCTTTCTACCTTGGATTTGACAATCCAGCAACGTCAACTACGGTTGATTGGTAAGCCTTGAATTACGCACCACTTCACGTTCATTCACATTATAGCCTGATGGACGGGGTTGCAACCCCAGGGGAGTATGCCAAGCGTGCTGCTTCTCTGGGGATGCCAGCCTTAGCCATTACAGATCACGGAGTTCTTTCTGGTCATAGGCCAATGTATCGTGCTGCAAAGGATAATGGTGTTAAGCCAATTCTTGGCGTAGAAGGGTACATCACCGCTGACCGCTTTGATAAACGAGATAAGACAGAAAGAACCACTCCACTAGACCTTATCTATAATCACATCGTAATCCTTGCCAAAGATCCACAAGGACTGCAAAATCTCAATACT
>Ga0181591_10003292_pt1 | contig 14013 bp, 11 predicted proteins | sample 071ome_33_FD_133757 | JGI IMG/M metagenome (GOLD analysis project Ga0181591, IMG submission 133757) | Coastal salt marsh microbial communities from the Groves Creek Marsh, Skidaway Island, Georgia - 071412AT metaG (megahit assembly) | ecosystem: Environmental > Aquatic > Marine > Intertidal...
ATCTTGAAGAGTGTAAGTAGATAAAGAAGAATGGAGTTTGTGTAATTTAGATTTTGTATTTGAGTTTTGAAAATCTATTAAAGTTTGATTTAATAAGCCGTCAAAAAACTTACTTGTTCTGAAATAGTTAATTTGATTGTAAGTAAATTCTTTTTCATTTTTGGAAATTATTCGCGGAAATAAATTTAAATTAGAAAAGATTTTAAATATAGCTTTAACTACTAATGTGTTTAGGAACTTTCTAAATAAAAGAAAATTAAATATCTTAAAAAAAGATTGAAATTCGAATTTTAAATTTTTCTTTGTAAACGAGGGTTTAAATTCATCATTAAAATGAGTGATTATGGCTCCTGCAAAAACACAATCTAATAATTTATTAGATCCAAAACTTAAAAGAACTGCCTTAAAATCATCTAAGTTAAAATTAGTTAATGTGTTTGCTGAATCCAAGATTAAATTGAATTGATTTTTAAATTGAGAAACTAGATTGATATCAAAAGATTCTCCAAAATTACTTGGAATTAAAATTGCTAGAATTTGATCCTTTTGGTTATCAACGACTTTTTGAAACTTTTGGGTGTCGTAATTTAAAGAATTAACCTTTGTATCTATAAATTCAACTTGTAAATCGGCTTTTAAAACAGCGTTTACCAAAACACAACAAGTGTAGGATGGAAGGATGACTTTGTTTTTGTTCGGATTTTGTTTTTTTAAAAACAGCAAATAATCATAAAATGCAGCTCTTTGAGATTGATAATAATCTATCTTAAAGTCATTTGTAGATAAGTTTAAAATTTTGCTTATTAGTTCCTTGTTTTTAGGTTTTAATGATTTAAAACCTGCTAAGAAAAATTTTTTAAGATGATCTTTAGATATGTTTTGATTGTAAGTTGAATAAACAGGCATTTATTTTTGTTTAAAATAAGGGATAACATTTGAAAAATTTCTTCCTTCAACTGCAACAAATGTGTCTTTTGGTATTTGAGAAATATAATCTTTCATTTTTTTACTTGAATTTATGATTTTAAATTTTGAACTATGTTTTTTAGGAATATATTTCTTTAGATAATTGGCATTTAAAATTATTTCATCGAAAACCTTAGCAGCTTGGTTGTAAATATCTTTGTGAATTGTTTTGGATTCTGTTCCTAGTTCTTTGAGACCAGAGTTGAGTAAGATTTTCTTTGAAGATTTTATATTCTTTGAAAACTCAATTGCATACTTAAATCCTTTGAGATTAGAATTGTATGAATCGTTTAAAACTTTATAATATTTAGTTTCAAAGTATTCAATATTTAATGGTAGTTGATCGATTTGATTTAAAGATTTCTGGATATCTTTTTTAGAAACTTCAAGCTCATTAGCGACCAAAATTGATAAAACTAAATTGGGTAGTAAGTATTCAAAAGGTAAATTAAATTTAAAGTTTGTGTCTAACATTGCTAGATTTCTTGTAAACTGACTGGATACATATGAGTATTTAAAATCTGCTTTTTTAGAATTTGAAACTGTATAAAATCTATTATCTAAAGGGTAATTTTCGTGTAAGAACTTGATGAAATCCTTGATATTAGAATTTTCTAAACAGAAAAAAGCTTTACCGCTGGGTTTAAGACCTGCAATTATTTCTGATTTGGCTTTAAAAATATTTTGAAGACTTTTAAATAATGTTAAGTGCATTTTATCAACCGCAGTTACAATTGCGATGTCGGGTGGGGTAATTTTTGTAATTCTTAATATTTCTTTTTTGGTATAGGCACCCATTTCTACGATTAAAACTTTCGTATTTTTTGGAAGACGATTTAAGACAAAGTTACTAACTGCAATTTCTGTATTTAAATTACCTGGAATTAAAACCGAATTTAAACTTTCAGTAAGTTTAGCAATCATTTGTTTAGTAGATGATTTACCAAAACTACCAGTTACTCCTATGATTTTAAGATCTTTGAAATTTTTTTCTAAATGATTTTTAGCCTTTTGAATCTTTAAGAGTTTGATTATAAAGGTAATTGGTTTAAAAACAATCATACTTATTAGAGCTGCAAAAGGCACTCCTAAATAAACCAATTCTAGGGATTGGGCATTAAGATTTAAAATATGAAGTTGACTTAGGATTAAAAAATTTAAAACGGTTACAAGAATTGATTTTGAAGTAAACTTAGGCCTTAAGAATCCTAAATTAAAAGTTTGATATAAATTAAATAAAAAACTTAAAAGCAATGGATAAATGAAAAATTCAGGTCCTATTTGAAAGGTTAAAAGAACACTAATGTATAATAAAACTCTATAAAAAGTGAAATACTTTGAAAATTGTCCTTCGTATAAGAAGGCTGTTTTTATTTTATCGAATCTATATTCTTTTAACTGAAAAAAATAAAGAGTTCTTAAAGAGCTTAATAAAATATCTATAAAAAATACTGCTAACATAGAATAAATCAAAATCATGAGGTATGTTGGTTAATATAATTTGCAATAAAATTTGGATCTTTGAGATGAATCCCGTGAGTCATATTTTTAAGGATAACTAATTTTGAATTTGGTATTCTTTTATCCATGGTGTGAGCCATATATAAAGGTGTGTATGTGTCTTTGTCTCCCCAAATAAGATGAACTGGTTGAAAAATTCTTTCCAGAGATTTTTCGGCATCATAATTAATAAGATTAAGAAAGGTTTCCTTAAGAGCTTCATCGGAATCTAAATTAAGATAGTCGTGGGCGGATATCATTTTTAAAATACATCTTCTAAGGAATTTAAAGAAAGGTAAAAACTGAATAAACTTTTTAAATTTAGAAAGAACAAAAATAATTTTTTGAAAAATATTTTTTCGATATTTAACTCCCGCTCCGGCAACAATAAAAACATCTAAATTGGAAGCTAGCTTGGGTAGAACATCAACTAAGACTCTAGCTCCATTTGAATGGGCATAAATTGCATCTAGTGAAATGTTATAACTTAACTTTAAATAAGAAATAAAATCTAAAACTAATTTATTAAAGTCTTGAACATCGAAAGCTTTCTTGAGTTTTTCGGATGATCCGTGAGATGGGAATTCAAGGAAAATAACTTGAAAGTTTTTGTCGACTAACTGTTGAATTAATTTTGGATAGCTTTTTACACTACTTTGCCATCCGTGAAGGAGTAAAATAGTTTTTTTTGCTTTTGAGGTTATGTAATAAGAGATTTTTAAATCTTCGAATTGAAAGGTTTTATTTTTCATAGGTTATCTCTACATTTTTAATATTTTGAGGAATTGTATTTCTCCAAAAAGGTGAAATTTTTATATCAACATTTGAAACAGCTTCTTGGGCTTTAAAAAATTCTCGTAAATCAGTTGGATTTACACCGGCTTGGTTATTTAAAACTTGGAGTGTTGTATCTAGATTATAATCCGGATGCCTTTGCAAATCAAAGGTTTGTACACCTTTAACTACTAGGGTTAAAATTTGAACTTTGGGATTTAATGGCAATCTACTTAATCGATATGTCATATCTGGGAAATCAATATATTCTAAATTGTTATAGGGCGATACAGATTTTTCTAATTGCATCTTGGCAATATTTTCAAGATCCTTGATGCTTATAGCTTTAGCTTTAATCTCTGCATTAATTTTACCTTTAAATCCGTCCAGCTTTTGACCGATAAGATTCTCATCGATATCGTAACTAATGTTAGAAATTTCAATTGCTTCATCGAAATTTAAGACTTCTAGTTGGATATTATTTTCTTCAAAGCTTTTATCTAAATAATCCTTGAAAAGCTCTGGAATCTTAGACTTAAGATCATTAAGCAAGAAAATCTTAGCAGCTTCAAGATCTGACTCTAAAATAAATTTTTCAACTTGAGTAACTCCTCCGGTGAAATCTTGAAGAGTTGTAGCATAAATAGATTTTTGTGAGGATTGGTTTAAACCTGGAATATTTAATTTTGTATCTAGTTTGATATTTCCAAGTTCTCCTACTGGATTACCAAGTAAATCTAAAGTGTCAGCTTGGACAATTACTCTGGTTTTATATGGCTGTTTTAAACTTCCAGGAAGAATCTCCACAGATTCTTGACTTCTAAAAATCAATCCTGACTGAGTTTGAAACCTTGTATACGGAACAAAAGTGTATGTTTTTCCGGATGTATTGATAATTTCAACTTCTCCTTTTGCGTTTTGACCAGTGAAGTTTTTACCTGTGGCAGAAAACTTACTTTCATGAGAGACTTGATCTAGCTTTACATCGAAAAGTTCAAGCCTATTTAGCATGTAATCGTCTATCTGTTGATCAGGAATATTTTTATCTATTAAAGCTACGTTTAGAACTTGCTCTAGACTTTGCGAAGCTGGCTTGAAATTAATTTTAACTAACGGATTCACATGAAAAATTGCCAACGATAAAACTCCGATTGAAAAAACTATCAAAAATGAAGACAGAACAAACTTGAGAATCTTACCATAGCCTTTTTCTTCTACCTCTTTGCTGATAAATAAACTTTTAAATTTATTCTTTAATTCATCTAGTTCAACCTCAACGTTGTTCATTGGTTTATCTCCTAACTTAACCACCTGAAATGCATTATCCTCTTTTTCTTTTAAATCTTGGACTTGGATTTGATCTTTTACTTCAAAAGCTTTCTTGGGGATGTAGGCAAACTTGAGGTTTTGAGGATTTTTTTCGAAATAAAACTTAAAAAAACAATTTGCATCTAAAAGTTTTCTATAAAGTACATTAAAATGAATAGGTTTTTCTAAAATTGGATGATTGGATTCGAAGTGTATATAAATTGGTAGTTTTTTTCGATTTGGATAATTATTTTCAAATTCAATGGCGAAATTTGCAACATCATTAATTGAAGTAACACTTGATGGTACTTTGGCAATTTGCGATTCTAATATTTTTTTTGAAAAAATGTTGGATAACATTAAATTTGCATTAATTTAATAACTTGGCTTAAAACTTGATTTAAGCTTGGAGAATTGGATTTACTATCTACAAAAAAAGCTAAGTTCAAGCAATTCAAAGCAGATAAATCTGGAAAATTATAATCTGTATTTTCAAGATCAAAATCTTGAAAAGAAAGTTGGTTGATTTTTAATTTTGGATTTTTTTCAATTAAAACCTCTGAAAATTCTGGAATATGACTCCCCCCTCCAAATAACTTCATTTCAGAGAATTCAAGGTTATTTAGATTTAACTTAGAGATCAAAGTTTTAGCTCCTTTTAATACCGATTTTCGAAAGGAATAAAAATCAATCTTTTCAAAATTATTTCTACAATAATCTATCAATAAACTTTCAGCTTCAGACAAAGGGATCTTTAGGGATTCAGATATTTGAGATGAGATTACATCTACACCAAAATCTAAGGTTTTAATAAATTCAAATTTATTATCCTTAATAAGACATAAATTAGTTACTTTTGCACCTAAGTCTAAAAACAATAATTTATCGTTATCTTTTAAATTAGTGTATGCAAAAGTGTTAATCAAAACTGAAGATAAGCTAATATCCAATGAATTAAAGATGTCTAAAAATAAATTATAGATTTCAGGATTCACAAAGGCACTAATATAATCAAATTGAATATTTTCACCATTAATACCAACCGGATTCAAAACATATTCATCATCAACTTTTATTGAATTTATATAAGAAGTCAGAAGTTTAATTTGAGTATTTGGATTTTCTTCTAAAAAATTAGACTTCGCTGAATTTATAATCTTCCACTGAGACTTATGAATCAAATTTTTAATTTCACCTAAATCAATTAATTTTGGTTCATTTGAAAGAGAAAAACTTATTTTATTCCTCTTGATTTTAACTAGTTCATCGGCTAAAGACACATGCATTTGACGAAGTTCAAAATTGAATTTTTGTACAAAAACTTCTAAAACCTCTACAATAACATTTAAAAGTTTTTTTGAATCAAAACCTTTTATAAAAGAAAAATTAACGCCATGCTCTACTTGATAATAATACTCAACTTTAACCTTTTCAGATGTTTTTTGATATACAAAAAATTTAAGATTTTTTGACCCTATATCAATTATAAGATTGACCGGTAAATTATTAGTATTATTTTTGTACCTCATAAGTGTTTTTAGTAGTATCATTATAGGAAAAAACTTAAAAAAGTGTTACAAAATATATTAGGCATAATTTACTTTTATGTTTATAATAACTTTATTTATTTTAAAAATATGCTATAATAGTATGATAACTAAATTTTATGAGTAAAAGTTCTTACTATATTATCGTAACCTGTATTGTTACATTTTTAACTTCAGCAGTCTCATTTGCAGCTATTGATTTTGACAATTCAAACTTTAGTCCGAATTTTACAAATTTAAACATTTCCAACGATGCTTTAGTAGATGGAAATCTATTTGTAAAATCAATCAACCTCAATAATTCCAAAGGAGACGCCGAAAACATTATAATAAAAGGACAAGTTCAATTTGATGATGCTATTACTGGGAACAACGGAAATTTAAGAATCTCTTCGGATGTTGATATAATTGGAGATTTAGATGCTACAAACATTGTAAATCCAAACTTCTCGGGCAATGTATCTACAGATAATATAACCGTAAACTCAATTATCAAACCATCAGCTAATGCTGACACTCTAAGAATAGGACAACCAAATTTCATTAACTCTATTTTCAAACTACAGGTAGAAGGCCAACTGCAATCAGACTCAATTAAGGCTCGTGGTTCAAACGTACCTGCAGCAGCAACCTCGGATATAACTAGAATTGCAAATACCCTAAGATCATTTGCGCTTTCACCTTACAACTCAACTTATCTTATAAATTCAACTTTCAATTATACCGCTGGTGCAAAATATGCGTGGTGCAATGACAACGATATTGTCTTATCTTGCCACGATAGCTTTTACAATGGAGTTTTTAAAACATACACCTTTCCATTAATATCAAGTGAATCACAAGGATGCATTGCTTATTATCAAGACTCTGGACTAGGTGGATCTAGCTATAATGGAATCAGAGCACTTTGCCTAAAGCTTTATTCTAATTAAAACTTACCAACTCTCTGCAAACAATTTTCATTGATTCCATTGTGATTTTCTCACAAATATCTACAGATGAATACTCAGTTGCTTGATTTAAATAAATAGAGTCCTTGCACTTTAAAACAAATGATTCATCTAAACCTTCACAAGACTTCAAATTACCAGATTCTACTACGGACGATAATTTATCATGCTTTGCTTTATAAGCCTCAATGTCAATTTCCGTATCTACCCTTTGTAGCTGTAAATCACCACTATTAAAAGATTGCTTAACGATAGACTTTGAATTTAAATTAAATCCAAAATAAAGAAAACCAGATATCAAAAATAAAATCAGAATTACATTAATAATTAACAGTAAATAATTGGTTTTTCTTAAGTCCATCATAAGCCTAATTGTTTACGGATTTCATCAGCTTGATTCTTTTCAGAATCTTTTGCACCTTCCATCATAAATTGATCTTCAATTGACTCCCACTCGGCTTGTTTTTCTTTTACAAGCTTCTGAAGGTAAGGAGTATGTTCTTTTGGTAATTCAGCGAATTTATCAGATTCACTCTTAAAAATTCTCATTAGCTCATTAATTTGAAACTGCTTTAATTTTGGAATTCTATTTATAATGTCTAACTTTTCGTGCTTTTTCAATGAAACAGACGCTGCTAATAGTCTTAAAAATTCTTCTTCGTTAAACTGCAATTCATTTGGTGGAATCTTTACCGCATCTGACACCTTAACGTGATCACCTATCCTAAAATTCGCAGGGGGCTTTGCTTCACCACTAGGGTTTGTAGGATCAGCTGGTTGTTGCACTGGAGCTTGTGGCTGCATTGCTGGTTGTTGCACTGGAGCTTGCGGTTGCACTGCCGGCTGTTGAACCGGAGCTTGCGGTTGCACTGCCGGCTGTTGAACCGGAGCTTGCGGTGCAGGCATAACTGGTTGTTGAACCGGAGCTTGCGGTTGCATTACTGGTTGTTGAACTGGAGCTTGTTGAGCTGGCATAACTGGTTGTTGCACCGGAGCTTGTTGAGCTGGCATAACTGGTTGTTGAACCGGAGCTTGCGGCTGCACTGCCGGCTGTGGTGCTGGAGTTACCTGAGCTGGTTGCGGCGCTGGCGCGGCTTGAGCTGAATAATACGAATCCAAGGAAGACAATCCAAAAGGATCAAATGGATTGAAATCCGTTTGAGACTGAGGATTAGCTTTATTATAGCCTTCGACTTGCTCCTTGAATTCTTCAGGAGAGGGTAAAATAGGCTCCCCTTCAGCTACAACAGTTGGGTCATTATAAACTTTAACTTTAACAACATCATCATTGGCTGGAGTTGCTTGAACTGGCTGCGGCGCTGGCGCGGCTTGAGCTGGTTGCGGTGCTGGAGTTGCTTGAGCTGGTTGCGGCGCTGGAGTTGCTTGAACTGGCTGCGGCGCTGGAGTTGCTTGAACTGGCTGCGGCGCTGGAGTTGCTTGAACTGGTTGCGGCGCTGGAGTTGCTTGAACTGGCTGCGGCGCTGGAGTTGCTTGAACTGGTTGCGGCGCTGGAGCGGCTTGAGCTGGTTGCGGCGCTGGTGTTGCTTGAACTGGTTGTGGCGCTGGAGTTGTTTGGGCTGGTTGCGGCGCTGGTACTGCTTGAGCTGGTTGCGGCGCTGGAGTTGCTTGAACTGGTTGTGGCGCTGGAGTTGTTTGGGCTGGTTGCGGCGCTGGAGTTGCTTGAACTGGTTGTGGTGCTGGAGTTGCTTGAGCTGGTTGCGGCGCTGGTGTTGTTTGGGCTGGTTGCGGCGCTGGTGCGGCTTGAGCTGGTTGCGGGGCTGGTGTTGCTTGAGCTGGTTGTTGAGATTGTGCAGCTGAATTGCCCACTAAGTTTGAATTAGCGTTTGATTGGTTTGAATGTTGAGATGAATTTCCACCGGTGTTATTTCCACTTGCTCCTGGAAATAATGGTGGTGGTGTAGGCTTGGAATTTGCTGTCATATCTCTCTATATATCATTTATTTACTTATATCATATCATAAATCAACCTAAAAAGCCAGTATTTAAGCTGTTTTTTATTTATTAACAAGCTTCGCTTGATTTACATGTTTTTGTTTGTTTTTTAATTTAAGTCAAATTGTTTTTTTTGACTATTTTATTCAAATTAAATAGATTTAATTTTGATATATTTTTAACACTTTAAAAGATGATTTATCAGCCAGAATCTGCCAAGAATCCTGAAAGCGTTAGGCCTTTACAAAGAGGAATAACCGTTTACACAGGTCCAATGTATAGTGGAAAAACGACAGCTTTATTGAGAACTTTAGAAAGGTATACTATTGCTGGTATTAACAGTGTTCTTTTTAGCCCAAGTAAAGACGATAGATATTCTGATTCAGATGTTGTAACTCATAGTAAGAAGTCTCATCCGGCTATAAAAATTAATGATGCTGAAGAAATTTTTAATCATTTAGACTCTGAAAATAAAGAGCCTTTAGTGATTGGAATTGATGAAGCTATGATGTTTGATTCAAATTTAGTTCAAGTATGTTCGAATTTAAGAAAACTAGGATACCCAATATTTTTATCTTGCTGTGACATGGATGTGTTTTTAAATCCATTTAGAATGAAGGATTGGCAAGAAGGAGTTAATGAGTCTACAATTGGAAATCTACTTGCAATTGCCAACAATGTAGTAAAAGTAACGGCAATTTGTAGATTTAATGAAAACGGTCATATTTGTGGTAATGAAGCCAATTACACCAGGATCAACCCAGGAGTTAGTGAAGAAGAATTCTTAAAAGGAGTTGTGGTTGGTTCGGATGTGTATCAAGCTGTTTGCGACATTCATCATCCATTCTTTGAATAGAGCTTGACATATTTTAATTTTTGATATATATTAACCTAAATCATAAAAGTTTTAATTTTTTACTATAATTTTAACTTTTGAAATTAGATTATAAATATCTAACCTAAAATATGATCAGAAAAAAAGTTTGCTTAGTTTGTGAAAAACCAAATGATGAGACCTATTGCCTTGATTGTATCGCTAAGATTCATGATATTGTAGACCCTAAAATTACGGATATTAGCAATAAAAATTTTGACTTCTTGATTCACTGTACTAACTACAATAAGATCAAAAAGTACTTTGCTCTGATGAAATATGAAAAAAGGTTAGACTTAATTGACTTCTTTATAAGCTGTCTTACTTTTAAGATAAGCGTTTCAAGAAAATCGGTAATTACATATATCCCTTCTAATCTTAAAAATAGATTCAATAAAGGGTATGATTTTAGTGAAGAAATTGCAAAAAGATTTTCAAAAATGCATCAAATTCCGATGCATAAACTTATTAAAAATAATTTATTTACTAAGGAAAGTAAATCTTTGTCAAAAAAGGACAGATTAAGCTTATCTGATAAAAAATTATCTGTTGATGAAAGATCCGTTAGCGAATTAGATGTTCAAGTGATTTATGTTTTTGATGATGTTTACACTACAGGTACTACAATTTCTAAAGCCTGTGATTTGTTAGCAAACAAGTATCCAGGAGCTAGTATTGTAGCTGTTTGTCTTGCGAAAAGTAACACACCTATTTGCTATCTAAATCAAATAGATGTAAATTAATCTTGATTTATTTTGATAAATGAAGATTGCAATAATACATGAATACATAGTAAAAATGGGAGGCGCTGAAAAGGTTCTTGAGGAAGTTTCTGCTATTTTTAAGGAAGCCGATATTTATTGCTTGATTCAAGATAAAGATTTCAAAGATTTAAAGTTGGATTACTCTAAAGTTAAAAGCTTAACTGAGAACTTTCCAAATTTTTTACTGAAAAGGTATCAAAATTTAGCCTTTTTGTATCCTTATTTAATTGAAAATTTAGATTTAAGTGAATACGATTTAGTTATTTCTCTGAGTAATTCCTTTGCACATGGAGTTGTTACAAATCAAGACACTGTACACATTAGCTACATTCACTCCCCTATGAGATTTATATGGGACTATTATCATAAATATCCAAAGGATTTAAAATTAGGAATTTTAAAAAGCTTTGTTTGGAAAATAATTTCTCATAAATTAAGACTCTGGGATTTTGTAGCTTCTAAAAGGTCTGATACTAGAATCTGTATTAGTAGAGAGATTCAAAAAAGAATTCAAAAATTTTACAAATTGGATTCAATAATTATTAACCCTCCTGTAAATTTAGATGGCTTAGAATATAATGAGTCTGAGGGTTATTATTTGATAATTTCAAGACTTTCAAAATATAAAAATATTGATTTAGCAGTTAAGGCTTTTAATAAGAATGGTAAAAGGCTAATTATTGCTGGAACAGGTAGCGAACTTTCGAATCTAAAGAAAATTGCCAATAAAAACATTGAATTTTTAGGTTATGTTGACGAAGAAAAAAGATTGGATTTATTTTCGAAATGTGAAGGTTTTATTTGCTTAGCTTCATCTGAGGACTTTGGACTAACCCCAATTGAAGCAATGGCTTGTGGAAAGCCAGTTTTTGGATTTAAAAGTGGTGGAATTAAAGAAACAGTTGAAAACAATGTTCATGGAATACTTTTTGAAAAATTAACAGTTGAGAACTTCAATGAAAATTTTTTAAAGTTTGAAGATTTTATTAAAAATAAATGGTCAAAAGATAAGAATATTAAACATGCTCAAAAGTTTTCGAGTCAAAGATTCACTGAAGAATTCAAGAGTTTTGTGTTTGAATACTATAAAGATAAAACTGGATACAAAATAAAATTCTAAGAAATCGGAATTGAAATTTTAGACGTAAAATGGCAGAATTGAAAAAAAAATATTTATGAATTTATATCAAAAATACAGACCCTCAAGCTTTAAAGGCCTTGTAGCTCAAGAACATGTTAAAGTTACACTTCAAAACGCTTTAAAAAAAGATATGCTAACTCATGCGTATTTATTTTGCGGACCAAGAGGAACAGGTAAAACATCAACTGCTAGACTACTTGCCAAGGCTATAAATTGTGAAAAATTAGACCCTAAAAGTTTTGAACCATGTAATTCCTGTGATATTTGTAAGCAGATCAACAATGGTTCATTGGTTGATTTAATTGAAATAGATGCGGCTTCAAATAGAGGTGTTGATGAAATTAGAGACTTAAGAGAATCAGTTAAATTTGCACCTAGCCAAAGTAAAAACAAAGTTTACATTATAGATGAGGTGCATATGCTCACAAAAGAAGCTTTTAATGCTCTTTTGAAAACATTAGAAGAGCCACCAAAAAATGTTTATTTTATTTTAGCTACAACTGAACTTCATAAAATACCGGATACTATAGTTTCACGGTGTCAAAGATTTGGATTTAGACGGATTAATCTAGAAGATATTTCTAATCATCTAGCTTATATTTGCGATGAAGAAAAAGTTAAATACGATAAAACTGCGTTAGACAAAGTATCCCTGCGATCTGAAGGATGCATGAGAGATGCTTTAAGCTTGTTGGATCAATTGATAAGTTTTGGAGACATTAATACTGAAAACTTAAATCAAATCTTAGGCGCGAGTCAAAATGATAGTGTAAATGATTTTGTAGATAATTTAATCAACTCTAAAATTAGTGAGAATCTTGAAATTATAAATCAAATTCACAAGGATGGTGTTAACTTAGATGAATTCTGTAAGTCATTTATGGATTGCTTACAAAATAAAATGATTGAAAACTTGAAAAATCAAGTTGTTTGCCAAAAAATCATTCAAATTTCAAAACATTGGATGCAATTATTTAATGACTTTAAACAAAGTAATAATCTAAAATTTGCTCTTGAAATTATTTGTATTGAAAACAACACTCCAACAACAGAAACCTCTAATAATCTTGGCACTCAAACTTCGAGCGCAGGATTAGATGAAGCTAGAGTAATGGAAATTATAAATGCGAAAATAAAAAACTTTAATCCAGCTCCTATAGTTTCCGATAAACCAAGTGAAACTCAACCTTTGAATTTAGAAGAAATTAAATTTGAACTCTTAAGCTATATCGACAGAGAGATTTCTAAGAAAGGAAATTTTGTAGCTGCTAATAATACTGAATCGGAACAGAATGATGCGATGAGCTTAAACTTAAAGAAAGCCATTGAGATATCAAACTCTTTACAGCCAGAAGAAGAAGAAAACTTACTTACTTTTGAGCCTGATTGTAATTTTAAAATATCGGAATTAAAAAGAAGTTGGAAAAAAATCGTAAAAAAGGCTCCAATCCCAAAACTAACTAGACTTTTAAATGAGGCTGCAATAGAGAAAATAGAAGAAAATTTGTACTTAGTTTATTCAGCTAATTTTTTCTTAGAACAAATCGATAATCCAGAATATATAAGAGCAATTGAAAAACTTTTATATGAACACAACTATGCAGTTAGAATTAAAACTATCTCTAAAAAAGATTGGGTTTCAAAGTCACTAAGCTCTCCAGGTGTAGCAAGTACCAGTAAAAGCGTTAGTATGGGATCTACAAGTGTTAGCACAGATATAAAACCTGAAGTTCAAAGTGTTAAAACTATCGAACCTGTAATAGAACCAATTGTTGATAAAAAACCATTAACAAACAATGAGGATATTCCCCTTCCAGAACCAACTGTAGACTTGGATTCACAGGAAGAGGATTTTAATCTAGAAGATTTTTTTGATGCGGAATAGAAGATCAAATTCTATTTGATCAAATTTAAAAATTCTGATTCTGTTAAAACTTTTACTCCAAGATCATTAGCTTTTTTTAGTTTAGATCCGCTTTTTTCTCCAGCTATTAAATAATCTACTTTAGCTGAAATGGCACTCAAAACTTTTGCTCCTTGGCTTTCAGCAATTTTTTTAGCTTCAGATCTTCCTATAGAATTTAAAGTTCCCGTGAAAACAAGCTTTTTATTTTCTAAAGCTTGATTTAAAGGTTTTTCTTGAGGATGATTAAGAATAAATTCGAATGGAATTTTATTAAGTTTTTTAAGCTGATTACTTAAAAAGTCGGATTTTATAAAGTCTAAAATTTCATAG
>Ga0181591_10003297_pt1 | contig 14005 bp, 21 predicted proteins | sample 071ome_33_FD_133757 | JGI IMG/M metagenome (GOLD analysis project Ga0181591, IMG submission 133757) | Coastal salt marsh microbial communities from the Groves Creek Marsh, Skidaway Island, Georgia - 071412AT metaG (megahit assembly) | ecosystem: Environmental > Aquatic > Marine > Intertidal...
ACACAACGGCACCAGGTCAACAATGTCCATCAAACCGCATGCAAATCGACCAGTTGCGACAGGATTCGGCACAACATGGGCAACCATCCGGCAGGAGCGGGGGAGGGGATGCGGCGGTTCGGACGAGCTCTGTTCTATTAGCCACGACCCGCAACAAAAAATATGCCTTAGGAGTTACCTGTTGACCGCACCGATTGTTACCGGGGTCAGATTACGAGTCGGGAGTTACCGTGTGAACGTGTGGCAACCTATTGATTGGTCATCGGGTGTGCTTTGAGTGATAGAGTTGGAGTATCGGACATCGCCCTGGACGTTCCCCATATGTTGGATCTTTTGGTATGTGGGCATGAGAAAGCCCCCTGGGGTTGTACAGGAGGCTCTAGAGGGAGGTGCCGCACCAACCAGACGGCGGGATTGTTGATACCCGAAATTTTCTAGTGCGCGTACGGCTCGTGGGAGGTTGATTGAGAAGAGGTGATGGTAGCGGCGATCCAGGGGAATCCTTTGGAGTTGTCGGTAATGATTTCACCTGACTTTTGCATTTGGTCACCGACGCGGGCGCGAAGTTTGTTTTCGGTAATCCAGAAGATGGAGAATCCTCCGTATTGTTGAATCTGGTCTAGGATTTCTTGTTTGCGTCCTTTGGTGGTACGGAGGTCGAATTGTTGTTTTGTGGTGTCAGTTGGCATGATAGTTAGCCTGGACGGTCAATTATGGCGTTTCTTGATGCTGCGCGGTTGATGATGGCGTCGTTAAGGTCTTCTGGTATGTCGCATGTGATGATTATGTAGTCTGGGGTAGTGCCTTCTAGGATATGGGGATCTTGTCGCCATTGTCGGATGGAGAGGTATTGTATGTTGAGTTTGAGGTGTGGGATAGAGGAGTAGGTTTTGTTGGCGGTAAAGGGGGTGACGATAAGGATGTGGGTCATGGTTGTCTGCGGTCAGGGATGATTCCGGCGTAGAGTTCCCATGGTTTAGGGAAGGTGTCCTGTATGGCTTTCTTTTGTATATTGTTGGCGAGCAGCCAGGTGTGGGCGAGGGACTTCTCGAATTGGTTACCGTGTTTAAGGATTTCGGCGGTGGTGTAGAAGTCGTGTAGGGTGTTGTGAAGTTGTTTACTGGTGATGGTTCTGGTGTGATATCGATGGCGTCGTCGGGACCCTTCTTAATGAGTGCGTTGACCATATCGTCTTTGGATTGTCCTGTGGAGGTGGTAATGGATTTGTTCTTTGCTAGGTGTGCGTCAGCTTGTGCGTTGCGGGAAGCGAGTAGGTTGTGTTGGTTTGTGAGGTTGATGAAGGCGTTGACTTTGTGCTTGGCGGGAAGTTGGTGGATGATGCCTTCAAGTTCGCCGGAGAATCGGTGTACTACGCCTGCGATGGCGGACTCGACTTGTTTGGAGAATTCGAGTTCTGTCATGCCTGTGGCGGCGAATATGGCTTGTGCGGCTTGTGACTTTGGGATCCCGGCTTTTTCGGCGACTTCTGCTATGGCGTCGTCTGCGTCGATATGCTTGGTAGCGATGTCGAGGGCGCGGGTGATGATTTCGTTGTCGTATATAGGTTTCAATCTTTTGAGTCCGTATGGTGAGAAGTGTTTGGGTGGTTTGTACTCTGGTGTGTTGGTGACGGGGTGTTTAGGGGGTGTGGGTTTATTCATTAGAATGCGATCTCCTCTTCGTCGTAGTCTTCCTCGGCGGGTTTGAAGCCGTCCTGTTTAGTGGGAGGTGCTTGGTATGCGGGTTGTGCTTGTCCTGTAGGCGGGGGGATTGGCGGTGGCGTGGAATGCGTCCCTTGTGTGGGTTGTGGTTGGTGGCCGGAGGAGTCGGAGATGAAGACGGCTTTGAGTTCGGTGTACCAACGTCCGTTGTGTTCACGGGAGGAAGGCGCGAACTTGACCTGGACTTTCTGGTTGATCCGGTACTTTTCGATCATGTCGGTTTTTTCGCCTAGTAGGGAGAAGCAGTAGGAGTTGGTGTACTGTCCTTCGGTTTCCTCGACGACGAAAGCGCGGACGGGGAATTGTTTAGCCCCCCGGTGTTCGACGGGTGTGATGTTAGTGATAGTTCCTTCGATGGTGAATAGTGCCATTAGATCAGGCGGTTGATTTGAGGTTTGGTTTAAATTCGTCGCATGTGTGGGTTGGTTCAACGCCAAGGTGCGATCCGAGGGAGACGAGTTTGCCGCAGGAGGTTCCTGCTGATTGGTGGGTGTACCAGCACTGAGTGCAGGACTGCTTGGGTTCACGCGCTAGACGGTAGTTGAGTTGCTTGTGGTATTCAGTCATTCTTCATCGCCCTCAGTAGGGATTCAATGGCTTGGAGTGGGGTGTCCTGATGTTTGGCTTCATATACCCCGGGACCCTCTCCAAGGCGAGTCCATTTCATGTTCCCGATGTACGCAGTCCATTTACCGTCCTCATGGAAAAGCGCAAAGTCATCCTCGCCCATTCCTTGGTATCCGTCTACGAAGTCTTGTAGTTTATTGATGTCCATCAGGAGATCTCCAGTGTGTAGGTTTCACCGGGGCGCAGGAGGCGGACTTTATCATGGATATGGGGATTTACCCAACATCCCCCCGGGCGAGGATTGGATAAGTTGATGACTTCAAAGCCTGTCTCTGATGCTGTTCGCATAACGAGGGATCCAGCCGCATAATGAGTGTCACTAAAAATGACTCCTGCCTCGAGCGGTTTCAAGTCATGCATCGGGATTATCGTGTCTTCGCACTTCTCTTCGTTCTCGTCTATTAGTTTAATCATGTTTCTCTCCTTTTCTGGGTTGACTGTCGGATTAAAATGTGTGTCATACTTAAGCACGAGTCAAGATGGAATTGAACGGAAGCGCATACTTTTATGAGTAAGATCACAATGGCGGACAGCATCCGCCCCAGTTTCGGGATACCTTTCCCGCACGACATGATCCGCATGGTGAACGGAGAACTGGAGTGCAAGCTTGGCCGGGACGAGTTACTCTCCATGCCGGAGGATAAACTAAAATCCCTCCTGACCCTGATCGAGGAGCAACCCAAGATGGCGAGGGAGACGCCACTGGAGTGGGGGTGGACACTGCCGTCCTGGGAGAAGTGCAACGCGCTATGGAAGGACGCCAAGTGCCAAGTGATTTTTGGTGGCAATCGGTGCTTACATGGGGACACAGAGATTTATGATCCATATGAAGGCTATAAGAAGATTTCAGAAATAGATGGAGACAACCATGTCCTGGCGATGGATTTCCAGAAAATGCGGCCTGTGATTGCTGCATCATCGAAATCTTTTAGAAAGGGGAGGCTGCAAAGTGTTTGTGTTTATTTATCAAATGGAGATGCGTTTGTATGCTCAAGCAAGCATCGGCTTTGGACACAAGTTTTATCAGGCAAGCCAGTGTGGACACATGCAAAGGACTTAAAGTCAGGTGACTACATTCCTAAAGGAGATGGATTGTATACCCGCGTTTTAGATATAGTAGACGCAGGCTTGCATGAGATGTGGGATTTATCTGTTCCAGAGTACGAGAACTATTATGCTCAAGGATGCTTCCACCACAACTCGTCCAAGACACACTACGCCAGCGCACTGAACATGGACATCATGGAGAAGATCCCGGAAGCCATGACCTACTCCCTCCAGACCAACGAGGAACGCTCCATTCAGATCAACCAGTCCTATCTATATAATAGATTGGCGGGGAAGTACCGGCGCATGGCCAAGAAGAAGGGGGAACTCTTCAGCCTCAACTGGACACAGAAGAACGGTTTCGCCGGGGATGTGTGCATCTTGCCGCCTATCCAGGAAGACGCGGAGAAAGGCAGCGCGTGCTATTTCAAGAACTACAGCCAGTATCACAACGACGCCCAGGCATTTGAGGGACTTAAAGGCCACTTGATCCATGCAGATGAGGAGATACCATTCAAGTTGTTCGAGACACTGTTTGGACGGCTCGGGGACTTCCATGGCCGCCTGCTCCTTACCGTCACCACCCTCCAGGGGTACACGCCCCTTGTCAATGACCTACTCAAAGGCGCAGAGACTTTGGAGACGAGGTTTGCCGAGTTGGTGGGCAAGGAACTCCCGATCCTCCAGAAGGCGGCATCCTGGCCGGACACTTACATTCACTACTGGTGGACACAGGATAACCCGTTCATTGACGCCCAGGAGATTGTGCGTTCTTACGCGAACCGTCCGATGGGTGACAAACTGGCAAGGCTTTACGGCATTCCGTCCAAGAGCCACAGCAACCAGTTCCCCAAGTTTGGACGCGAGGTGAATGTGATCGAACACGAAAAGATCCCGTTCATCAAAGACCCTGCTACCCCGGCCAGTTTTTACCTTGGGGTAGACCCCGGGGACGGGAAGCCATGGGTCATGGTATGGGTCGGTTTCACCAAGGACGGCAACGTCTACGTCTACCGAGAGTTCCCGGACATTCACCGTGGTGAATGGGCATTGCCGTACCAGACTCCACAGGGCATCCCTATGGGCAAGAAGGGGCCAGGACAAAGGCCGATGGGATACGGGTTCCAGCAGTGGAAGGACTTGATTGAGAACATGGAGGGGGACGAGCGGATCCTGATGCGGTGGATGGATCCCAACTACTGCAAGCAACCGATTTCCAAGAAGGAGGGGCAAAGCAACTTGCTCCAGGAGATGGCGGCGTCAGGCATGCACTTCACCCCGGCAGTCTACGATCCGGTTGGCACTGGTGTCGCGAAGATTAATGATCTCCTGGACTGGGATGATACAGAACCCTTATCACCTACCAATAGACCGAAGCTCTACATTTCAGACCGTTGCGAGAACCTTTTGCAGTCCATGACCGAGTACACTGGGGTCAGTAAGGCGGAACAATGGAAAGACTTTGTGGACGCGCTCCGGTATGTGATTGTGTCCAGCCCTGGATTTGTGGACGATGGGGGTATGGAAGTAGTAGGCGGAGGTTCGTATTAACTTATTAAAAACCAATGAAATTCAAAGAACAACTCGAACAGTCCGGGATCACCCCGGCACAACTAGCGGAAGAAGCAGGATGCAGGGAGACAACGGTGGAGGTCTACATGAAGACCAACAAGCCGAGCAAGAAGATCCTAGGCATCCTTGAAGATATGATTTCCCTCGATGCCCAACCTACACAACCTGCCCCAGATAATGGGGATCCTCATGTAGTCTCACCACCAGGGAAGCCGGATAGCCCGTCCGGCTTCCCGTTGGTGGGGATGATGCAACCCATGCCGAATGACCGACGGGCGCGGATCGTGAAGCTGGACAACGGATGGGAGGTTGTCGCCTACTTGACCCCGAGTAGTGTGTCCCGGCGCGGGGCAAAGGTCAGGCTGGCCGATAAAGATGGACGCTTGGTGATAAAGGAACTGGCATAAGTATGAAATGGGAAGTCGATTCAATTGGAGGTGATGATACCATTCTGTCAGTCATTGACCCAGATAAGCCTCCAATGGGAGGTATCTATGCAATTCACACCCAGGCAATGAAAGCCATGCGCCAGATGCACAAGGGGTTTCGCCGGAAGAAGAAGTTAATAAAGCGGCTGCGTGCCGAGATTGAGAGGATGAAAGATAAGTGACCTCCCGCGAAATCCTACTTACCCGACTCCAGCAAGTGGAGCTCCAACTATCGGAACTCAAGCGCGATTTCAATGAACACTTCCCGCACGGTGAAGGTACGGATGTGCCCGAGGTGCTATACAAGGCGCGGAGTTTCCCAGGCGGTGCAATCCAAAGCTTTGAGCACGACGTGGCCAGATTGAAGTTGCGGGTGAACGAATACTTACCAAGGGAGTGACAGAAATCGGCAATTGACCCCGAGTGCATTTCGTGTACACACTGGGTCGCATTATGGACTCTTTGAACGATGAAGCCCTTTTGCGGTCAACCGGGGAGCCTGACGTTGCTGTCCTGAACTCCCTCTACCAAGAAACACAAAGCGACCTCTCTGAGTGGTTGGATCAGCGGGATTCCGACTACGATGTCCGGCGCAACATCTGGGCAGGTAAGTCCAGTGACTTCCGAAAGCACAAGAAAGATTCGGAGACTGGGCAGGTATTCCCGTTTGATGGGGCAGCCGACCATGAGATTTTAGACATTGATGACCATGTGCGCACCCACAAGTCGCTGTGCATGAACGCTTTCCGACGGGCGCAGATTACCGCCATGCCCACGGAGATGAACGACGTACAGCAAGCCGGAGTGGTGTCCAACTACATGCGCTGGTTGGTGCAGGTCAAGATGAAGGAGTTCGAGCGTGAGTTATCTCTTGGACTCGACCATTGGCTAGAAAAGGGACTTATGGTTCATTACGTGTACTGGGACCAGGAAGACCGCCAGCAGTTGGAAAAGTTCACGATCCAGGACGCCCAGTACCTCTTCGGTGAGCAGTTCGAGGCATTTATGACGGGGGAATTGGATGGGGAATTCGCTGGATTCTTGCAAACTAAATCCGGTGTGTCCGAGAAAAAGGCTCGCTCCATGATAGACGAGCTCCGCACGGAAGGGGAGACTACTATACCAGTTACGCGCGAGGTAAAAAACCAGCCGGCTATCCGATGCTTGGCTCCCGATGAAGACTTTTTCCTTCCACCCTGGACGATTGATCCACAGAAAGCCCCTTACGCTTTCCATGTAATCCACATGACCCCGGAAGAAATCTACTCGCGAGGGAAAAAGGAAGAGTGGGACGAAGAGTTCATTGAGAAGGCCGCAGAACTCTCCCAATCCGGTGGCGTCCACCAGGGTGACATGCTCGCCAACCAAGGAAGACGGTACTCCGAAGATTACATTGATGACCGCACAGTACGCATTGTCTACTGCTACCAGCGGCTTTTGGATGAAGACGATGTACCGGGGATCTACTGTACCGTGTTCGCCTACGGGGTGGAAGAAACCTATGGGAAGCACTTCCTACTAGATTACGCCCACAACGAGTATCCATTTGTAGTGACCCCACTGGAGCGCACTTCCAAGCGTCTCTACTCTTCCCGGTCATACCCGGAGATAGCCGCATCTGCACAGCAGGTCATCAAGGCGGAGACGGATGCCAGCATTGACAACCTCTCCATGTCCACGCTCCCCCCGTTAATGCACCCTCCTGGCCAACGACCAACCCGATGGGGTCCAGGCGTCCAAATATCCGTTTTTCGTCCTGACCAATACCAATACGCTACAATCCCACCGCAGTCTAGCAACTCTTACTCTATGCGGGAGGAAGTTCGGATGATGACCAACAAATACTTTGGGAGGAATGACAACGAGGGCGATCCGGTTGAAATCCAGAACAAGCAACAGGACTTGGTGGAAACCGCCCTCGGCCATGTCCGTGCGGTGATGGACCAGATCTACACACTTTGCCAGCAGTATGGACCAGAGGAAGAGTTCTTCCGTGTAGTGGGGATCAATGATTTCCAGACCTACAAGAAGGGACGCCCAGGGACACGGTATGATTTCTGGATCGACTTTGACGCCAGTACCCAAGATCCGAACCAGATGGTGGAGCGGGTCAAAGCAGTCGGTGAACTCGGTGCAATGCTCGGGAAGTCGGGCTCTTTGGATTCAGACCGACTACTTCAGATTGGGGTGGCCGGGATCATGCCAGGGGCTGCACACCACATTATCCTCCCCGCCGAACAAGGTGCGGAGAAAGCCATGGAGGAAGAACGCCAAGCCATCGCCGAAATTATGGCAGGTGCTCCTCCGAATGTTCGAGAGAATGACGCCCACCAGATCAAGCTCCAGGTCTTTGAACAATGGCTACAACAGCCGGACATTCAGCAGAAGATCCAACAAGACGAAGCCCTTCGTGGACGAGTGGAGAACCACTACAAGCAACGGACGTTCCAGATTCAACAAGACCAGAACGCTGTCACTGGAAGGCTGGGCGGACAGTCTACTGGCTTCGGGCAATCGGCGCAGATGTAATTTAAGGCGACCATTCCAGACCCTGCAAACGTTTCCTAATCGGAACGCAAGCCCCTTGGATAAAAATGGTCGCCGATTTTATCAATGACACACCAGCAAATTATAAACGAGATAGATAGTACTTGGTACAACTGGGGATTTCCGCGAGGTCACTTTGACACGCGATTGTATATGGAGAGAATTCGATTATGGAAGAACAAGACAGGGTAACTCCCGAACAACTCAACGAAGCGATTGACGGGCTTCGGACGAACCCCCACTTTCAGGTGCTTAAAGCTTGGTTGCAGGAAGCCCAGGAGGATCAGATCAGCGTAGTCGCACTAGGCGGCACGGATACCCATCGGCAGTATTTGGAGACTGGGGTACTAAATGGGATCATGCGGATTCAGCAGGTCTGCGATGGATAGAATTTGAGCGGCGTGATGTATATCACTTAGTTCATTGCTATATGGATTGATTGGGGCGCACCTGGATTCACGACGGGTGCGCCTTTTTCATGCCTACATGCCCCGAGTACAAAAAATGTACTTGACTGTGCAAAAAATGTCCCCCTAGTTAAAAGGCACGCGAACACATCGCTGGATATGAATACCGAAACTGGGGTTGACGATGCCGCCCCGAACGAGGCAACGGACGAATCGTCCGGCAACCTCTCAATTGACGATCTCTCCAGCATGTTTGCTGGTCAGCCTGAAACTGAGGAGCAACCGGAAGAAGAAGCGCAACTTGATTCTGAAGAAGAACCACTCGAAGGACTTGGAAACGAAACTGGAGAAGAGGACGGGGAAGAAGAAGAGGAAGTTGATCCCACAACCGAACCTGATGAGGAAGACTCAGAAGAGGCGGAGGATGGGCAAGATGTTCTTTCAAAGTATAATATAGACCCGGCTACGATCTCTGACGAGGACGCCAAAGCTATCAATAAGGCACTGGGCGGACGCTTCCATAAGCGTGTCACCCAGATGGTTGCCAAGATGCATGCGGTGGAAGAAGCGTTTGAGAAGTACAAGCAGGACAACCCGAAGACTGAGCAGAAGACTTCTGACTCATTGTCGGATGTTGGATCCCTCGACGACCTTGGAGGCAAGGAACGTGAACTGGAAAAACAGGCACGCTCCATCCAAAGGATATTGAGGAACGATCCACAGATAGACGACGATGGGGATGAGTACATCTACGAGGAAAACGGGAACAAATACACCCGCGACCAAGTTGAAGGCTGGTTGAATGTGGTAGAGTCCGACCTGGACGCTATCCCAGACCGCCGGAAGTTTTTGGTAGACCAGGAGCAATCCAACAAACTGGCCGACCAATACTTCCCGGAACTCAACGACCCGGACATGCCATACCTCGAACGGTATGAAAAGCTCCAGTCAGACCCAGCGTTCAAACCTTTGTTCCAGATGGCCAATGCCAAGTATCTGGTAGGGTTGGCGTTCCTAGGGGAGGAAACCCTTCTCAAGGCACAACAAGCCACCAAAGGAAAAACTAAGGGGACAGAAAAGCCGAAAGCCGCAAGGCCGAAAGCACCTCCAGCCCCAAGCGGTGTTGCTCCAGCAAGGTCTACAAGTACTACGAAGAAACAGAAAGCCAAGTCCCAAGCCAAATCGAAGTTTGCCTCATCAAACTCGCTAGATGACCTAGCGGCGTATTTTGAACAAAACCTAGATTAAGGACATAAAATGGCTAAAGCTAGCACTACTAATGTAACGGGTAACCGGGAGCAACTCCTGGATATTATCTCGTTGATCGAACCCGAGATGACCCCGGTTTTCTCGATGGCTCGCAAGAAGAAAGCGACTTCAACTTTCCCGGAATGGCAAGTTGACAGCATGGAGGAACCCTCCTTTGACGGCGTCGATGAAGGCGAAGATGTAACCACGTTCGCCAACAAACGTGCGAACTCCGCCCGACTCGGCAACTACATCCAGAAATTCCGCAGGTCTTACCAAGTCTCCGACATTCAGGAACTGGTGGATACAGCCGGGGTCAAGAGCGAGTTTGCTTACGCCAAGGCTAAGTCCGTCCGGGAAATGAAGCGGGACGCTGAAGCAGCTATCTGTTCCAGCCAGGATCGCCAATCCAAGGTGGCGCAGGTACTCCTTACAAGACCCGCGGTTTCCTCCGGTGGCTTGGATACAATGGGACGGCAGGCGGAAACTATCCTACTGACGTTCCTGCTGATCAACAGCTTACGAACTACGTGGACACTGGTTCGGCGTTAGTTGAAGCCAATATCAACACGGTTCTCCAAAACCTCTACGAAGCCAATGGCGCACCATCCGGTGAATATTGCTTCATCGGTGGAACTGGCGCACGGCGTGACTTCACTGAGTTTGCCCGCGACAGTGGAAGCACTGGTGATTCTTATCAGCTTACGGAAAGCGCATCCCAGAAGAAATTGACCTTTACTGTGACCCTTTACGAAGGTGATTATGGCATAGTCAAAGTTCTTCCAGCATCCCTTTTCGTGGATCGCACCAGCGGTAGTGCCACTCTTGAAAGTGACACTGCCCTTCTGGTTGACTCCAATGCTTACAGTCTCTTTAGCCTCAAGGCCGAAGCTTCCACTGAACTGGAAGACCAAGGCGGTGGTCGGCGTGGATTCTGCGAAATGATCTGTGCCCTTGGCATGGAATCCCCGAAATCCCACGGTTTCTTCTACACCTGATTCGAGGAATAACCTAACACTCTAACATAGGAGAATATAACCATGGCTAACCTAGATGTAGACCTTAAAGGTCAAATCCTGTCCAACAATGAAGTAGGACGCGGGTTCAATGTGAAAGCAGTCATTGATTACAATGACTTTGTCAACAACGGCGCAAGTGAGTCTGACGACGACACCCAAACCTATCAGATAATCCCACTTCCCATCGGGGCGTATGTCCGGGACGTAATGATTTACCTCAATGAGGCATTTGATTACTCCGGTAGTGAAACCAGTTTGACTGTTCAAGTCGGGGACACTGGCGACGCTGATGGGTATGTGGAATCCACTGAATTGTGTGTTGATGGCACGGAAGTCTTTGCCAAGCTTGCTGACGGCGATTACTTCAATGGTACTGGTAGTTCATCCGGGCAGACGAATGATGTTGTCATTCAGTCCATCTTGAACGGCAAAGTGTACACGACCGCCAACACCCTGGAAGTCCTGTTTACTCCAGACTCCAGTGCAAAGCTGTCGGAAGCAACGCAAGGAAAGATTACTGTCCTTGCAGACATTGCCTTTGCAAACTGGGCTTAACCCAACGACTTAACCCTTAACATGGGGCGCAACTGGTATCTTTTCTCTCCTTTCGACGCCAGTTGCGCCCCGTTTCTTTATGCCTAACATCTTCATACCTAGCTGGACATCCGAGGCCGCCAAGAAAGGCCAGTCCTACGATACATTCATGCGCGACCTCAACTGGTACTTGAAGCAGGAGGTTGACCTGGAGAAGCACAATGCCGCCAAGCGTGACATGATCGCCAGGAAGGAATCCCGTGAGATGGGCAACAAGACTGTTGACGGGTTGGGCAAACCAATTGCACACATTCCGGCTCGGGACTTCTTCAGGATGCAGCAGGACTTCGGGCAAGAGTGCCTGCAAGACAAACAATTTGTAAAGGAACTCCTTCGGGACAACCCAAGCTATAGGGCACAATCCTAATGCGTACGATCAACATAGGCACGGTTTCCAGTCCGGCGGCAAACACGCTGCTGTACAACTTCCTTCACCACATCGGCGGGGACACATTGGAAACCAATGAAGGCGCGGCTGCACTCCGATCCTTCAATAAATACGCCCGGATTGCCCGGGAACGGATGCGTTGGCCGGAAGCGACGATGATCAAACAGATCGTGCCGGACATCCGTGTGCGAGCCGTCAACGTGACCGCAGGGGGGAGTGGATACACATCTGCCCCAACAGTAACAATCGCCGCCCCAACAAGTGGAACCCAAGCTACGGGGACAGCAACACTTAATGGTGACGGGGAAGTCAATGGGATCGCAGTTACCAATGAAGGTAGTGGCTACACGTCAGTCCCGGCAGTTACCTTCGCTGGTGGCGCCGGATCCGGCGCAGAAGCCACCGCTGTCATCGTCGCATACATCGACTACGGTAGTACTGTTGGGGACACAGGCACAGTCGGGGAACTTTTAAGGGTTACGGAATGTGACCCACTCACCAACACAAGCAACGTCCAGGAAGTGCCGTTCAAGGTTATGCACGAAGCTGGCAGTGATTACGGCGTTGCCCTCCTGATCAACCGCACCTCAACCTCGCCAGTCTGGGCAACCTACCGATTTGCCGAAGATATCTACGTGGAAACGGGCAGTGAGTCCGGGAACCAAAATCCGGCAATGCCTTACGTTTGGTCAGAGTACGTCGTCCAGGGAGCTTACGCCGATTGGTTGAGGGCAAGCGAGCAGCACCGCGCCGCCCAGCTTGCCGACGCCCAGGCAGAGCAAACCCTGCTCTTGGAGATTGACAAACTGGAGCGTCAGGGACAACAATTTCAACACACACAATATCAATCGCATCACATCAATGCACCACACAACTAGGGGATGATTTATGAGCAAGCCAACAATAGTACGAAACGCCAGGGGGTATAAGGATGTTTTCACCAGTTCAGATGGGTTGCAGTCTGGCACTTGGGTAATCATCCAATCTATAAGTGATTCTACCGCATTTACTGCATTGGGAGGAGATATTTCCGCTGCCCCTACTACTCTTCCAAAAGGGATGATCATTGAAGGTGAGTTTACATCCATCCATCTTTCCGGCGGGGAAGTAGTCGCATACCGGAAACCATAATGAGCTTTACAGCAGTAGCACTTACATTGATCGCCAGTTATGGTAGTGTTGCCACTGCTGCTGGCGGCGGCGGTGCAGAAGACGGGTTGCATACTGAAGCTGATGAGCAACTATTGACCGAAGCAGGCGACAACTTAATTTGGGAGGCATAACATTATGGCAGACAAGAAGATTACAGAACTAACCGCCCTCGGGGTAGCTCCAGATACTGGCGACATTATCGCAATCGTTGACGACCCGGGTGGCACACCAGTCACAAAGAAGATAACGGTTGCCAATTTGCTTGCCGCCCTTGATAAGAGCGCAGGCAACCTGGATGACTACGACTTTGATGACAACGAGATATTCGGATTCAAAGGGAAGTCCGTCTCCATTACTGGAGATACAACCTTGACTATGGCAGACCATAATGGTCGGGTTCTATTTGTTGACAAGGCTACCGATGTAACGCTCACATACAACTCCCTTGCCGCTGATGCCAATATGCTTATCATCCAGAAGGGTGCAGGCCAAGCCATCATTGGGGGAACCGGGACACTTACTCATCGGCTTAGTCATGACCGCACGGCAGGACAAGGATCTAGCATGACTCTTTACTGTGAAACTTCCACTGTTGCTTATCTTAGTGGCGATACCACAGGCGCATGATCCACCTTCCGACCATAATTACGAGTCGCGCTGACTTCCGCCATAGTTTTGACTTTGACGGGTCTAGTTATTTTTCGATTCCCGACCATGATGATTTCTCTTTCATAACGGGGAGTCCGGACGCGCCTTTCTCCGTTTCGGCCTGGGTCTATATGGATGACGCCACATTGTTTCGCATACTGTCCAAACTCGATGCTGATGTCGGCGCGAGTACCGGCGAATGGGGTTTTGCTACCGGGGGAACCGATAAACTAAGCTTCAGTTGCCACCAGAATGGATTTACGACCCAAGTATTTGGGACTCCGGCTTCCGCAACACTTACAGCGGACGAGGGGAGTTGGGTACACCTTGGTGGGGGGTATGATGGGGCTGGTCTGACTTCTAGCTTCGCTCTTTATAAGAATGGTGCAGTGTATTCCACAAATGGGGGGTCGAGTGGGAGTTACACAACCGGGATGGCTAACGGAACGCACCCCTTATTGATTGGCCACTTTAACACCCAGTACGCAAACGGTAAAATCGCCAGGGTAGGGTTATGGAACACGGAGATGGATGCCGCCGCCTTCGCAAGGATCGAAGCATTAGGTAATCAATTTGACCCAACAAGAAATGACGGGGATTATGACTA
>Ga0181591_10003300_pt1 | contig 13988 bp, 16 predicted proteins | sample 071ome_33_FD_133757 | JGI IMG/M metagenome (GOLD analysis project Ga0181591, IMG submission 133757) | Coastal salt marsh microbial communities from the Groves Creek Marsh, Skidaway Island, Georgia - 071412AT metaG (megahit assembly) | ecosystem: Environmental > Aquatic > Marine > Intertidal...
CTTCCTCTATAACCAATATATCTGAAATATCTATAGAAAGCTCTGGAGTATCAGGAGGGGTGCTGAATGTAATTCTAGAAATCCCAAGATCTGAAGCAATCAATGAGGCTGAATAAGATATTGCCGATGAAGATACAAGAGTAGTTCCTCTGCCAATATTGTTGGGATCATACAAAACAGATGATCTTTCTATTGAGTTTGAATGAAATAGATTTTGATGAACATCTGCCTGCCCAATAACTGCATCCACCAGATCTTCGATTGCTCCCTGAGCGTCACTTGAAGAAATATATGTAGAGACATTATTGTTGTCAAAATATATTTGGTCTGACAGGTGGGAGCGATTTTCGCTGGAAATATCTGTGCCATCATAATTTATATGAGACGCAAACAAGGACTCAAAAGCACCCTGAGATGTAGTGGTGTCAAGAGATGTAATTCCCTCTGCTGATCCCGAGTTAGATATTGCGTCAATGGTTATTGCTATGCCGCTATGCCTATTGGTTGCCAGGGGATTTATGTGAACGGCCAAAGTTGCTGAAAGATCATTTACCGCTGCCTCAATTAGGTCTAGCTGAGATGCAATTTGTGATATCTCATCTTGCAGAAGAGTCGTTGGATAATCTAGATTTAACTTTGATTCTTTAATAGAAGCTGTTTTGGAAACGTTTTTATCAGATATTGGTCCAGACAAAAGGCCTGAGGAGTCTAGGGCTTCTTTTAGAATGTTTCCATTGGCATCAAGAGATTTCCCCAGTCTGCTTGCAACGGTGTTTCCCACAGCGCCCTGAGGGTTGATGCCGAGGGTTCTTTCTATTTGAAATATTGCAGCCCTTAAGCTGTTAATAACATCCGACCCTACCTCTACAATATTATCTCTAACTGCAGGGATTTCTATTGATGTATCCAGCTTATCTGGGTAATTTGACTTCGCCATTTATAAATTCCAATTATTTATCTATAATTAAAAATTAGCAAAAGCAGCATTCTGATTTGCAACAATTGCATTTGCAGCAGAAATAGAGCCAAATGCAAGACCTACTCCAAGTAGGAAGAACCCTGCTTTTTCGAGCCCATTAAGTTTATCCCTGCGTTGATATTTTTCAATAATCTTCTGATTAGTCAGATCTATTTCTTTATATCTATCTATCTGTACCGAGTAGAACTCTTCATTTAGCTTAAATAGATCTATCTGCTGCACCCTAACTTGCTCAAGCTCTTTATACTTTTCAAGCTCTTTTTCTTTTTGCTCAAGCTCTTGAAGCCTTTGCATTAGCTCGGTAGCTTCTTCTATTGTAAATACATATGATTCTTCTGGCAGCTCTGTACCGGCAGAAACTATTTCTCCAGCATAAGCGCATGGAGATAAGATTAGGCTGCAACAAATAATGAAAGAAAATAAATAATTTATAAAATTCATCATAACTCTATCTTTACCTCAGGTATTTTTATATCTTTATCAGCCAAGTCTGGGTCCGTAATAGACTTTAACTCTTTTAAATCTATTTCCATTGAATAGAAGGGGTCGGATAACTTTCCTGCAATAGCGACTAGTTTCTTGTGAAAAATAGAATCTTTATCATTAATATAATGAATTAAATTATTTATTTTACTAATCATTAAAAGCCTCTGCTATTAAAAAAGTTATCCAACTCTTCTTTCGTTACAAATTCAGATTTTTTACCAGAATTAATATCTTCTATTTCTTTCTTTATTATACTAGCTTTTTTCTCTAGCTCTATTAATTCGGTTTTATTTTCAGAAATATCTTCTTCAGTTTGTTTTAGCTTTATTCTTTCTTCTAGATTCTTAAGCTCTAGATCCAGAATTTGTTTGGCATTAATTTTTTTGCTTATAAAAATTATGGCAAAAAATCCAAATAATCCAGCTATTGCAGCGGCAATAACTTTTATTTTTAAACTAAAACTTTCCCAAATTTTCTTTAACCACTCAAGCATACCTACTCCTTTGGGCTCTCTTCGCCTGTCGCGCTGTGCTTTGCGTCTGTCCACCTTCTGGTTACATAAGCAGTAAAGGTTGCCGCAAGATAAGCGGTCATTGATGTTGCTTCCATTGATGCAAAGCCTATTTCAAATCCATTAAATGAAATTCTTCCAAAAGTAGATAAAAGAATATTTAAAGTAACAACAGAAAATGACATGAAAGCAAAAGTTAACATTGCGTCAGGCTTGCCGGAAGTGTTTTTAATCCAAAACATTTGATCTCCTAAAATTTACGTTCCCAAGGGATCGTATAGATGATATCTGTCTTATCCATTCTTTGCAGTGACAATCTTTGCCTTGTATAATGTCTATAAAACAGTTTATCTTTGGTTATATTTAAAACTTCATATATAAACTCAATATCGTTATTAAAATCAAACCTAACTAACAAATCTCTATCTCTAATTGCAGGATTCGGAAGAGTCCAACAATTAGGTTTATAATCTTGCTCAAGATGAGATTGAGAGGTGAGCTTTAGATCTTCCATAGTATCCCCAAACATCACCATCAACCTTCTGTCTGCCCTTCTTAAATAATCGTATTGCTGATAGCCTCCGACATAGCCGGTTCCAAAGCATTTTTTGCAAGACCTAACTTTCGGGTGCATTCTTCTTGAGTCTGCGCAACTACAGGTTTGGCCATTCCAAATTCTTTTAAGCAAAATTACTGGCTCACCAACTTGGTCAAGCAGGACCTCTTCTCTATTTAGCATTCTATCGAAAAGATTCATACCCCTTGTTCCGTTAAATTCGCCACCAAGGTAGCTGCCACAGTCATTTTTGCCCTGGAATATATCTTGCGGAATTGCTTGGTGATAACCGCAAAAATCAAATCCTTGAAAAAACTTCCTGTCATTATCCTCGTAATCTGTTACAACAAGGCCGACACCCTCTATTTCTCTATCGCTCTGATATCCATCAGAGTAAGTTGGGGTAGACATTGCTATAACTGTGTTTTGGTCTTGACAGCCAAAGAATATTTCCACCGAGTCGCCAGAAAGATATATGTTTTGAGTTGTTCCGTTTAGGCCACGACCATTTGTTGGAATCAAAAATGATGTATCGGTCTTGGCGGTGTATCTAATAACTTCATTCGAATTTAAAATCAGAACTCCTGCCGCAGGAAATCCTTCGGTTGAAATAACATCAATAATTGTGTCATTTTCTAAAACCTGTGAAGTTATTTGCGTCGGAGCCGGTATAAGATAAACTCCTTCGTCAACCTCTTCCATTCCTGTTAGATCGACAGTTTCCTTGAAAGTCTCTAATCCCCTAACTGCATAGCACATTGTTTTTCCGGTTTCTAAACCGGTTGCAAGAAATGAGGTAACTTCACTTGTGGCTATATACTTTGCTTGTGTATCAAATATATTTAGTCTTGATTCATTTTCATATATAAGCGCATAAGAATCGCCCTTATATGATCTGGATATAGGCTTGTGCCAAGTTACTGCGAGAGAGTCTCCGTTGCCGACGTTCGCTACCCTTCTGATGCCCTGGGCAAAGCCCTCAAAGTCAACCTGAGGGAATGTAGATGGCAAAATAACCTGGGGCAAGTCAACTGTAAACAAAGAAGTTCCAGTTAGCGTATTGCCATTTAGATCGCTAACTGAATAAAATAGCTTGTAAAATCCATCTCTAAAAGATTCTATCGGCTCAATTCTTACAGTTGCCCCGTTTATTGTCTTTTTTAATGATGAAGATACGCCGGAATAGTTAGGCTCAAATATTCCACCCGTAACCGCCGGAAGATCATTTATTAGTATGTTTATAGAAGAAAGATTTACATCATCAATTTCATCTGAGAACTCAAAAAAGACAACTTGGTCAGATTGTACCAAAGCTTTGTTCTCAGGAGAGATTATATCAAGATATGGCTCAGGAGAAGTTGTTTTAAATACATATTCTAAATTAGAAAAATCACCATCTAAATTTTTCACCTGTATTTTTACGAGGACTGTTTGCCCCTGATCAAAGGGTGTTTCTTTGTCTATAACGATAGAAAGCACAACTCCCTCAAGGTAGATGCCGGAAAAAGTTCCGTCATAGCCATCCTTAAATGTTGAGCCCTCAATAGCTCTTGCTCCACTTACCTCTACTATAAGTGAATTTAAATCAATACCGCTTCCATCATCAATAATGCTAAACTCGATAAGCGATTCTATATCCGCCCGCTTTTCACCTTCGGCTGGCGATTGTCCTGATAGGGATAGCATAAGAGGTCTCCTTATTATCTGCGTCTATTAGTAGAGCTTTAATCAACCTCTTCCATAAGCTCCCTTTTCTTTTCCTCGCCCTCTTTTCCTTCAATATCATGGTAATCAAGAAGGCCGTCAACATACTTTTCGGCTGATTCTTCGCCATTAACTTCTGACTCGTAAAGAACTTGTTTTTGAAAAGCCTCTATCTCTGATTCTTTATCTAAATAATCTGCAGATTCATCTTCTTTTTTACTTTTACCATTTCTTTCAGAGTGCTGAATCGCATGAACTAATTCATGAATAACATATCTCATGATTATATCAAAAGATTTTTCCATTAACTTTATATTTAGAATAATCTCAGAATTAATTGTTTTTGCAGATACATCTAATTCGTCAAATGTTATTGGCACTCCAGCCAAAAACTCTTCATCTATATCATTTTCTTTGCATATATCTTTTGCAATACTATCGTTAATTAATTCGGTTCTTATCTTGGATAAGAGCATTATTTTTTGCAAAAGATTTTTTTCTTTCTTTTTTGCTCTTACGATAAACACTACTCATCTCCAAAAAGATCGGTTATGTTTTCAACATTTCTTTCTATTGCTATTTTTGCAAGATACTCTGTTTGTTTTAGCTCAGCTATTCTGTATTCTGCTTTTTTGATTAAAGCCTGCAAGCCCATTATCTCAAAAGAAACTTCTTCTGAATTTATAGGTTTCGCATACCCACAGTAAGTTATCTTGCAGTTTTCCGGCTCTCTCATTAAACTATCCTTCTTGACCTTAAGTGGCGCAGCCTCGTGAAAGCCGGAGCACCAGAGCTTAGGTTTGTGTAAGTTCCAAATGAAGTTGGGCCAGGTCTTATGGAGTTCTTTATAAACTTGAGTCTTTCTCTATATGAAGACAAAAAGTTATTGTAAGTGGTCCCAAGGAAATCGCCCAGAGTAGGAGGCTGGTAAGAGATGCCTCCGTCAGAAATAGTAAAGTCTCTTCCCTTTTCTACCAGAGCCTGCGAGGAAAGGGCCAGAATTGTAGCGCCCTCAACGATAGCATGAGAAAAAGTTTTGTAAATAATTTCATCAGCAAATGAATATGATGTAAAGAATGGAATCATATTGAATTCAGATAAGGCCGAGCAAAGAAAGCAGGCTAAAACCTCATCAGAGAAAACGTTACAATCCTCAAGGACAAGTTCGCCATAGCCGTCGTACACAAATGCGCCATACTCATCTCTGACCGGCTTTTTGCCGTCTGATCTAACTCTAGCCTTAAGGTACTTAAGAAGGATGTTTAGTCCAACAAGTTCTGCATCGGAAAAATCAAACTCTACATCATCTCCCAGCATTATCGTCCCGGTAGATACCATTTCCATTTTAATTCTCCCTTATTTTGAATATAGTAGTTTTTTTAATGATCTAATCTTATTGTCGTACTCGCAAAACTCACTACTAAAAAACTCTATAGCTAATGACTCGGCTTTTTTATCTGAATCATCTAAAACAAATCTAAACCTTCCAGAATCCAGCCTTTCTGCGCTGATAAGCCTTAGGCCCTTTATATTTAAATAGGCCGCTAAGGCTAAGTCTGATGTTTCATACTGATTCATTTTTATTCCTTTTTAAAAACTTTTTATGGACGGAGCATATTGTGGAGCCCTTTGGAGCTTGCTTTTTGCACCTATTTCCATCGCCCTTTATAAACTCACATTGAATGAATACAAAAGAACCTTTATTATTACCAGAATTATTAGCTATTTTCTCCTCTTCATCCTCCAAAATAATTGGATCAGCCTCTTCCATTATTAAAAAACTAGGCTCATATTCTTCTGTATCTTCTAAATCTTCCTGATATTCATCTGGCGAAGATTCTTCTATTTCTTCCATCTCCATAGATATATCATCTTCAATCATGGTTTGAAATTGCTCCGCAGAAGATTTCATGCCGGACAACTCTTCTTCGTAATCAAAAAATGTTTCAAATTTATCTTCTGGGTCAACCATTGTCTCTGGGCTAATCTTACTCATATCGCGCCTAGACATAGTTTTAACTTGCGCTCTATTTTTTAGAGGCTTGCCTTCAATAAATTTTGTTCTGCTTTTTAATTTATTTGGATTCATAATGCTTCATTATTATACTATATAATAATATAAAAAGGGCGCAGTATTTCTACTGCGCCCTTAGCTTGAGATTATCTCAGCTTAGCATTACGGGGTTACTGTAGTAGTACCCGTCGCAACACCACGGGGGTTGACAATGCCAACGCCGATGATCTCGTTAACAACCCAGCCAAGCTTAAGCTGCTTGGGCTCGTCAGCGGGAAGAACCTCAATGTCCTGACGGACAGGCATCACACCAACGAACTCGGGATCAGCGGTAGCAAAGCCACGGTTTACAGGAACAACCTTGGAGACGATAATATCGGCACCGAAGACGTGTCCGTAAAGACCGGTCTGTAGAAGCTCACGCTGAGTGACAGGATCGACCTGTGAGTTTGCACCACCGGCAGATTCCCAGGTGAGAATGTCGGTGAACTCATTGATGTTGAGGAAGTACTTAGAAGTAACTAGGTCCCAACGATCAATCTGTCTCTTAAGGTTAACAAGGCCGTCCTTCTCAAGGGCCGTGCCAACGCCACCGGGAGCAAGGTCAACCGCAGCATTCTCGCCACCAAGCGCGCTGTCACCAGCGAACGTGAGGGCAGAGAAGACGTTGGCATCTTCCTGAGCCTGGATCTCCTGACGAGCCTTCTGCTGGGCACGATCGATCACGTTGAAGCGACGACGCTTGACCTCAGCAATGCGGACGGTCGGGTTAGAAACAACCTCGAACTCAGGGATGGTCACCCTATCGCCAAAGACGCGGGACTCGGGAGCAGCACCGTTGCTGGAAACAACAACAGCAGCTACGTCGATATCACGGTCGTAGACGGGGAGAGCACCCTGGGGTAGAGGATCGACAACTAGAGCCTTGCGAGCAACACCCTGATAGTCGAGGTTTCTGCGGATTGGGTTAGCCATTGCCTGACCGAGAGCAATCTTGCCCTCCTGGGTCATAAGCGCCTGCTTGATCATCTCGTCGCGCTGGCCATCATTTAGAGAGGGAGCGGCAGCCTGAGCAGAGCTAGAGGGCTGTAGATCCTCAATGATGGAAGCGTACTTGACAATCTGAGATAAAGCCTCAGCAACATTGGAGGCATTGATTTCACCATGTGTATTAAATAGATTTGACATTTTATCCTCCTATTATGCCTGTGCGTTACCGGTGTAGAATACCGCTATAAACTCAGCTACAGACGGCTCGCCTACAGCAGATGCGGTGGTTGAGACTAATGACGTATCTGTCATAGCTCCGACTGAAATTGCAACCTGGTCACCACCGAGTGCCGCACCGCCAAGTAGGCCGTTAGCATCAGCGTGAACTGGAAGGTTTAGGGCAAGCCCGCTTAGAGGGGTTCCTGAATCGTCAGCAGCGGCACCACTAACGCCGTAAAGGCCGGCCATAGCCCAAACCGTGACCTTTCCTGAGGCACGATCAGTTGAGGGGCCGAGAACGACAGCGCCATTGACCTGAGTTGCCTGACCAGCATTCTGGCCGATTAGTGAACCAAAAAGAGTGCCATACTCTTCCGTGCCCTCGTCGGCAAGGCCGCCAAGTGAGCCGGCAGTTCTTGTGGCTACAGAGAAGGTTACAGTACCTGCTCCAGAATAGGGGCCGGGTTCGCCAACGTCAGCAGCGTAACCCTCGGTGCCGCCCGCAGCCTCAAGCTGAACATACTCGCCACCCTCAAGGGTGCCGGCGTCTGCATCAGCAAGGTCGAACATGCCGAGGGGTCTTAAACTTGGATTTAATAGTTTTAAAGCCATTTTAATTCTCCTGAATTATTTTAAAAAATTTTAATATATTTAACCATTAAATATATTGTCTAGGTTTTACTTGATTTAATCAACAAGTTCTTTAACTTAGCGTATCTAGATGTAAAGTTGCCGGTGGGTGCGCTCAAGGCCACATCCTCTAACTTCTCTTTTTGCTCCAAACCATTTTCAACCAATCCGCCGTTACCCATTGCATCAGATACTCTGATTGCTTTTGGATGCGCCGAAAGAGTTAAATCTCGGCCTGTTTCATCATGAAGTTTGTATAGCTCCTCGTAATCTCGATTTCTATTTTCCGATTCAGCATCATACAGTCTACCTAGACCTGTAAAATATTCTCGGAGAGTTTTGTCTTCGTTAGCTAGATCCTTTACGGCATCTTTAACGTAAGACTTTGATACTTCATCAGCTTTCTTAAGCAGATTAGTATCGTTATTTAACTGATTATTAGTAGAATTTAATGAAAATTCTTTTAATTGTGAAATTTTTTCGAATCTGTCTGAAGTATCAGAGGCCCTTCTTCTTTCTTTGCGTTTCATTCTTCTCTGCTCCCTGGATAGGTTTTTGTCAGAAAAACCACTTACACCTCTTCTACCAGACGTTCCTTTTCCAAGATCATATCTGCGGGATCGCCTTTTTCTGTAAAGACCTTTTTCCAGAATCTCTTCTGCAGCCTCATTGAGGGCATGCTGCTTTGATGGCATAGAGCCCTCAAGGGACATGTAGATCGGCAGGCCAGTCTTTCTGTTGTTTAAAGCTTCCATTAGAATGTCTAAATTTACGGACTGCAAAGCTGGATCATCGATATCCAAGCCTCCGGCCTTATCTGTCATAAAGACATAATTCATTCCCTCAAATGGCTCGGGTAGCTTGTACGCCCTTTCTTTGTTGTATTTATTTGCAAAATACTTAAGTTTCTTGTCTGTAATCGCGGGGTCACTTAGTATTTCTTGAATTTTATCATAATCATCATTAATAAAGGCTCTTTCGGCATCAACTTCGGCCGGATCTATTGTCACGACATCTCTGCCTGGATCGGGATCCCTAGTATACTCCCCTCCGCCTTCGTCATCTTCCCCATAGAAGTAGCTATAGGCGCCATAGCCTATAGCTACTGCGCCAAGAACATAAGCGGCTTTCTTTAGGGCTCCAAGGGCAGTTAGGCCTGCGCCATATTTGGCAAGTTCGGACGCTAGACTCTCCGTATTGCTTGCCGCCTTCTTTGCCTGAGCCTTATAGAGCTTGTCAAGCTGCTCGAATTTTTCTCTAGTTATCTTGTTTTCATTCATTAGTCTTTCAATAGAGGCCCTTCCCTTGGCAAATTCCTCTGCTTGAAGTCTTCTTATTTCAACCAATTGCTCCGTAAGCTCGTTTACCTTTGTATAATCTCCGCTTTCGGCTAACTCCAAAAGTCTCTTTTCAAGCTCTTTAAGCCTTTCAGTAAGTCTGGCTAACTCATCCAGATGTCCTGAGGCTGTTGCTGCATCTACTATATCGCCTGCGTCAATATTAGTGGTAACTTTGACCTCGGTTGCAACATCTACGTCATCGGCGACTTCAGAGGGCTTTATTGTGCCTCCCCCTGGAGTTTCATTAACTTGCTTCCAGGTTATCTTGATGCCATCTTCTGGCGGCGATTTTAATAGCCTAAGATATTGCTCCTGATATCTTGGATCCATTATATTTTCTGAAGCCAACTCCTGATTTAGATCTAAAAGCTTCTGGAGCGCAGGGTGGCCTTCTTCCAAATCTCCAGCGCCTTTACTTTGTAAAATTAATAATTCATGGAACTTATCAACATTTTCCGCCGAACCGAAAAGACCACTTATAGCATCTTCATCAAAAATCTCTTTTACAGCCGCGCCATGAGAATTCGCAACATCAGCAGCGTCGTCAAGAAACTTTGTAACATCAGCACCAGGGTTTATTTTGATATTCGTAACCCCCTCAAAGGTTTTAGCTCCTTTTCTGCCAATATGTTTGAGTATATCTTCGCCACTTTCAATAAATTTTACCAAAGTAGTAAAAGAAGCCTCTTTGGTCAAGCCTGCCTTATTGGAGTCTTTTTTACCTAAATAAGAAGAAAGAGTTTGAGCATAAGAGTCAAATAAATCAGATTTTGAGGTTTTATTTATTCGCATTTTACTTCCGGCTCCAATATTTCATCTATTGTTCTTTCTATTTTATAAGCCAGCTTGTAGTCGCCCTTTTCTATTGCAAGCTTTGCCATAGAGGTTAGCTCTTCCACAATTTCACCAAAGGTTTCGTCAGAAGCTTCATCGTCTAGCTCTTCGTCATCGGCAGACGACAAAGCTGAGTCTAGTCTTTCGGCAGCGCTGGCAGCCTCATTTGCAGAATCTGCAAGCCGCTTCATTGCATCAGCTTTTTGATCTGTTGTAGACTCGGCAATTTTTGCAGAAAGAATGTCAGCTCTTTTTATTGTTTCAATTACCCTAGTTTCTAGTTCAGAAAAAACTTCACTATTACTAAAGTTTGCTAAATCTTCTTTGCTCCAAAGGTTTTTCATTGTATAATCTCTCTTTTTAATTTAAATAATAATTAGTAGTTTAAATTATAGTAACATAAATTCAAGAGTACCGATGGCAGCAGAGGGTGGGCCGGTACAAAGTGCGACACCAGGATGGGTATCTGTTGGCTGTGCAGAAGTAAGCTTTCCATCTAGACCGACGAAAAGTGTGCAATTTATTGGATAAACTTGAGTGGTATCAAACTGATCAGTTGCGTAAATTCCACGCTGATAGTGGATCGTTACTCTTCCGCTGCCGACAGTTGTATCATCGCCCGGCTTGCCAGCAATCCTATAGATGTAATTTGTAACAACTCTAAAGCTATCGTTTTCACCATCTCCATCTGCATCATAATTTAGTTCTGTGCCAGCAGGAATCGTTATAATTCCATTTACAACATTTAGAATAACAGAGATAGTTGCGGTAAAACTATTTTCGATAATATTAGGAAACTCTAAGACTCCAGTTACATCAACGGTACTAACTCTTTTGCCATTTCCATCTATAGTCGAAGACTGTGCATCAACTATTACGATCTCATCAACCTGGGGCTTTGTAAAAGCATTTGTTCTTACGTCGTCAATTATTCCTAGCGGAGCAGTGCCATCACTAATACCGGCAACAATATCGTTGCCTATCAGCCCTAGTTGGGCAAACATCCCTGGCTCAAATTCTGCAGTTGGATCAACCGACAGACTCATAGGCAGTGCATTGCCAGTATGAATAACTTTAAGCATTTAAAAATCTCCAGTTATACAATGTATACACATTACATTATATATTATTAATAAAAAAGGGGAGGAATTAAATTCCTCCCCTTATTATACTGAAAATAAGCTGATATAGTTAATTAAGAATTCTTTATTCTAGAAAGAGTAACTCTAACCATATCTGCAGAAAGATCATCACCAGAAGCTTCTAGATCGCTGGCGATCTTATTAAGCTCATTAGATATCTGGCTTTTTCTGCTAGCTTCTTTTTTTAGATCTTCCATTATGCTGAGAGCAGTGGCCTCTACGACATCGGCAGCAAATGACTCACTCTTGCCCCTTAGGCTTGCAGCTATTTTGCTTAGACCGCTCATTATGCTCGCATGCTTATCATCAAGATCATTGTGATCATATGCGTTAAGCTCATCGACGGCTTCATCGAGTGAATCAGAGGCCATATCAGCACCCTCATCAGCCGAGTTTACCATCATATCAGCAATATGATCCTCTAGCTCGCTATCTTCACCACTGTCCTCTAGATCCGCTGCTTCATCGGTAAACTCTGATTCCATAGCAGACTTTTCAAGGCCCTTGCTTACGGAAGGCTCCTCTGCTGGCTTGCCCTGCCCAAGAATCTTTGCAAATTCTTGAGCAAGAAAATCTCCATTTGACTTTAAACTATGCATAATGTACTCCCTTTAATCCCAAAGATTTGACAGTGCATCTGCAGTTAGAACGCTTGAAGCAGCCCTGGAGCCAGAATCATCCTCTACGCCAATGTTTACTCCGCCGAGATCTGAGGCAATTTTAACAGACTTAACAGGCCTCGCGCTCGCGATACTCCTCTTGAAGGACTCAAAGGCCCTGTCATCAAAGTCCATGATCTCATCAACCTGCTTATCTAGAGCAGTCTTGGTGGTGGGAAGGAGGCCCTTTCTCTGCATATCAAGACCGACATCATAAGCCCTTCTGAGCTTGACTCTGTAAGACTCTCTTGCTTCGTCTTCTTCAGCCTTCTTCATCTTAGAGGCAAGAGCCTTCTTTAATTCATTGTTCTTATCAGCTGCCTCAGCAGCAATCGGTCCGTCAGCAGCATGATCTTCGTCAGCAGCATGATCTTCGTCAGCAGCATGATCTTCGTCAGCAGCATGATCTTCGTCAGCAGCATGATCCATTGACTCCTTTAATATAGACTCTCTGGCGTGCTTTCTGCTGGCCAAAACTCTGTCCTCGGACTGCTTTAGAAGAGCTTCACGCCTATTTTTGCGAAGCTCCATGGCAGCGGCGATCAGCCCGCCCACACCATCATCAGCATGGTCCTCTTCATCTTTCGCCATATCTGCGTCGTCAGTCATGCAATCAGCATCATTTTCCACATCTTCTGCGTAAGATGCGGCATCATCCATGTGATCCATACCCATGTGCTCTTTCATCGCCATAGCCACAGAAACAAGCCCCTTGACTTCACCGGAAATCTGATCTGCATCTCTAACAGCCTCCCCAGCAAGCTTTCTAAACTCCTTGGCCTGAGCGGATGAAAGCTTAGAAATATTATCATAAGTTTCACCGACCATGGCAAGCTCATCAGCTGAGCTGTCTAGCTTTGCAAAAGCAACCTTAAGGTTATTAAGAACCTGGCTTGATAGAGCAGTCATCTCTGATTCGACCTGCTCCTCGCCCTTGTCCTTTCCAGTAAATACGTTTACATCAACATCAGCCATTCTCTGATCCTGAAGCTCATCGACAAGATCTCTTACCTCGTCAATCATTCTCTCCATGTCAGAGAGCCTGCCATCAATAGCTGCAGCGGGATCCTCCTCCTCGGCCTCTTCGTCGCCAAGCGGCGCGTCATCCATCGGAGGAGCCTCGGGCATATCCATAGGGGGTGCCTCAGGCATATCCATCGGAGGTGCTTCAGCAGGAGCGTCGGCCTCAGGGGCTTCTAGCTCAAGATCCTGAGCGGACTTAAGAAGGCTGGAAACAGTAGCAAGTCCAGCCTCTCTGATCTGGCTGCAGACCTCCTTGCCATACTCGCGGCTTCTTAGCCAATCCCAGTTATCATTTAGCTCAGGGCCAAAAATTTCGGAAGCCTTAGCCTGAATTACCTTTTTGTCTCCGGCGAACACCTGGAAAACAGAATTTGCTCTATCGACAGAGCCTGCACCACTTCTCTTAACGAGGAAACGAGTGCTTAGGGCTGGACCATTATAAGCTGCTCTGCTAACCTTTTCTTTTGTCTCGGAGTCACCGGGGAACATCCCAGAGTCACCACCCATATTACCGGTCTGATGCATCTGCTTATCGTGGTCCCAAGAGTACTGCTCACTCTTGTAGGTATTGGGCTCGCGACCCTCGGCCCCACCCTGCATGTAAGCCATTCTCTTGAGCCTTCTTTCCTTTAGCTCAGCACGGCTAAGCTTTTCCTTTACCTCGGAATCACCCGGTACCATGCCAGAATCACCACCTAGATTTGCATCCTGATGCATCTGCTTATCGTGATCCCAGGAATACTGCTCACTCTTATAGGTGTTGGGCTCGGCACCCTCAGATCCGCCCTGCATGTAAGCGATGCGACGGCGAAGCTCAGCTCTCTTCTTTAATCTTGACTCGTTCATAATGTCCTCCAAAATTGAACTAATTGTTAAATTATCAAAATCAACGTCATTTATA
>Ga0181591_10003303_pt1 | contig 13983 bp, 10 predicted proteins | sample 071ome_33_FD_133757 | JGI IMG/M metagenome (GOLD analysis project Ga0181591, IMG submission 133757) | Coastal salt marsh microbial communities from the Groves Creek Marsh, Skidaway Island, Georgia - 071412AT metaG (megahit assembly) | ecosystem: Environmental > Aquatic > Marine > Intertidal...
GCTGAAGCGGTTACGCTGCCGAGTCTGGAGTCGCCGGCAGGCACTTGCTCATCGCCGGCTGCTCGACTGGTTCAGCAGGCGGTTGGCGGCGCGGCAGCAGGAACTGCCCCGCACCTGGCAGATCCGCCGATTCGTGCTCGTCGGACGGCCCTTCGATGCGGCCCATGGAGAGGCAACTGAATCCTTCAAACTCAAGCGGCATGTCATTGCCAGTCACTTTGCCCCCTTATTGCAAAGCCTGGCTGATGAGTCGCAGCCAGTCGGTGTGGGCGTTGTTCCCGCCGCCTCGCCAGGGCCACGTCAACAGGAGCCACCGATGCAGGAAGCGTTCCCGAATCCCCGGCAGAACCGCAGCCACGACTGGCTGTCTACTGCCGTCTGGCAGCCAACCTCGGCACCTCCGCTAGGCTTCACGCTGGCAGCGGAACGGGCTGCTGATGCCTGTCCGGCGGCGGTAACAGGTGTGGTTGAACAGGCGCTGGCAGCCCTGACAGAACTGAGGACAACAGGCCGCCTCGCCGAGCCGGCCCCGTCTCAGTCATGGTCAGAGGCACCGCTGGACGATGCCCCACAGCCACCCTGGGGGCGGCTTTCCCAAGATGCCGAACAGCAACTGGCAGAGACCGGCCTCTGGGGGTTGTTCGTACCGAAAGAATACGGTGGGGTTGGCTGCCGGTTTGCTGATTTCACCCGTGTGGTCACTCGCTTGGCGCGGGTAAACCCGACGGTGGCGGGGCTGCTCTCCGTACACTCCACGATCGGTGCTGTGGCGGCAGTGGCCGATTGGGGGACGCCCCAGCAGCGGGAACGCTGGCTACCCGGGTTGGCAGCTGGCAAGCCGCTATCCGTTTTTGCTGCGACCGAGCCTGATGCCGGGTGCGACCTCGGCCGGATCAGCTGCCGGCTGGAACAAGCCGGTGAGCGATTGCTGCTCTCAGGCACCAAGATGTTCATTACGGGTGCGACTTACGGACGGCTCGTCAAACTGCTTGCCCTGCTGGATGGCCAGCCAGTTGTACTGATGGTGGAACTGCCCCCTGGCGACACGCCTGAGTTCAGCCTTCGTCGGTATGCCTTACACCCTCTGAAGCATGCCCATAACGCCGCGATTGAATTTCGTCGCTTCCCGGTCAACCCTGCCGACATCCTCGTGCCGGGTGAGTCGGCTGCTGGGCGGCAGCAGGATGGTATGGCGATTGTCTGGCATGGCCTGAACCGGGGTCGGGTGACGCTGGCAGCCCAGGCAGCCGGAACGATCGGTATTCTTCGCGAACAGGCGACGGCCTTTGCCCAGAGACGGCAGACCTGGGGCGAGCCCATCATCAACCGTCAGCTCGTACTCGGTCGCCTTGGCCGCATGGCGGCTGGTCAGCTTGCCTGTGAGGCTCTGGCTGGCTGGGCAGCAGCCGCCATCGAGGCTGGCGGGACGGGTGAAACAGAGGCGGTGCTGGCTAAGGTTGTCGCCAGTGGCTGCCTCCGGCAGGCTGCTGTCGATGCCCTTGGCATTCATGGCGGCCGTGCCTTTCTTGTTGGTCACCCGCTTGGCGATTCATTTCATGACCATTTCGCCGCTGGCGTCTACGAGGGCGAAAGTGACCTGCTCGGCTTGGCCCTGTTCAGGGGAGTCGCCAAGCGGCATCCAATGGCTTTGCGGCGGTCAGTGGCTGGTTGGCTGGGCTGGCGGCTGGTGCGGTGGTGGCGGTCTCACCGAGCCGCTGAAGATTTCAGCCTGCTTGACGGTGAACTTCGCGGATTGGCCCGACAGGCAGGGCAGAGCCTGACTCGTTGGAGTCTTGATGCGGATCGTTTGTTACGGAGACGAGGCCGCGAACTCGCCGAGCAGCAGCTGCTGGTGGCAAGCCTGTCGGCTCGCCTGCAGCAGCTGATTGCTACTCTGGCGGTTCTCCATCTGGCCGATCGGCGGGGCGACGAGGCCTCTGTACTGGCTGCTGTCTGCTGGAGCAGGCAGGCTCTGGTAGCCGCCACTGGAACCCAACTGACAGCAGCAGATCATGAAAATCTGACTGCCCTTGGCCGCTTGCAGACGGAACAGCTGACACCCTAAGGGTGACTGGCGGCAATGGCAGGCCACCAGCTGCAGAGGTACCAGGCCCGCGGCGTGGTCCATTCAACCAGCGTTTGTAGCGAGGTCAGTGACTGCGCTGCTGGCTGACCCCCGAGCAGTTCATCGAGTAGGCCCTGCGGCTGTTGGTACCGCACCACGCGGGCGGTTGCGGATGACAGCCCAGCCAGCTCAACTGCCCGATCAACGGCATCTTCGAGGAAGCCAATTTTGTCGACCAGTCCAAATTCGACTGCTTGTTGTGCGGTGAACACCTGGCCGGTCGTCACTTTTTCAAGTGTTTCGTTATCAAGCTCAGGCCGACCCTCCTGCACGATTGTTTTGAACCGGGTAAACATCGCATCAACCAGTCCCTGAATAACCTTCCGCTCACGTTGGGCAAGCTCAGGAGAGCGATCTTTGGTGAGGCTCAGCATTTCCTTCAGTGGCCCACTCGTGAACGAGTCGTCGGTGATGTCGAATCGCTTGAGAAACTGCGACAGGTCATAGTGGGGAATGATCACGCCGATTGAACCAGTGACGGTCGATGGCTCGGCGAAAATCGTATTCTCCCGTCCACCACTGGCCATGGCGATGTAATAACCGCCGCTGGCAGCAATGCCGCCCATGCTCACAACCACAGGGAGATCACGGTCAGCAGCCAACTTGGTGAGTCGGTAGTGCAGCTCGTCACTACCGCTGACGGTGCCACCAGGTGAGTCGATTCGCAGGACGATGGCCTCGACTGTCTCGTCTTTTTCGACCTGATCGATCTGGTGTCGGGCGAAGCCCCCGCCGCCCATGATGGCGCCACTGATGTCGATGATGGCGATCTTGTTCGGGGCTGTTTCGGCCAGGGAGTGGTATTGCTCAATGACCTTGGGGTTGGTCTGGAAGTACTGGGCATTCGCCCCGGCTGAGACAACTGCCACAACCAGTGAAATCCCGGCGATGATCCAGGCGAGCCGGCCGCTCCACCGGCTCCAGCCGCCGGGCTGTTCAAGAATGACACGAGTGGGGGACTGGCCGGGGGCAAACGACATGGGGGCGGCTCCGGTGGGCAGGGGGCAGTGGGTGACTCGATACTGGTTTTGGCCAAACAGGGTCTGGCTGAATGGGGGCTCGTCCAATCGAATGGACGCCTTTCTTCCTAGTCTATGAGGTGGAGCAAACTTGCGGAATGGTTCGGCGTTGCCAGATTTCAGTGCAGGTCGCTACCTTGCCATCTGGAGCGGACGGCCCCTCGGGTCCGGGTCCGCAGTGGTTATTGTCCTCAGGAGCCTGCCATCGTGTTTGTCTGTGTCAGTACCGAGTGTTTTCCCGACCTGCCGCTTGATCAGGCGATGGAGCGGCTGGCTGAACTGGAATACACCGCCGTGGAACTGGATGTCCACGAGGGCGGCAGCCATCTGCAGCCAGCTGACGTCTTGGCCGACCCTGAGGCCGCCGTGGCAGCTTGTAGTGACCTGCAGCGACTCCGGCCGGTTGCCCTGTCGTTTGCGGCCCCTGAGGATGCCATGCTCTATGAAAAGTTTGACGCCTGCTGCCGACTGGCCAAGACGCTTGGCATCGTCACGCTGGTGGTGGAGTCGTCAGAACTCGGCACACCCTTCAATGGCGAGATCGAGCGGCTTCGCAAATTTGTGGCAATCGCCGCCTCCTACGGCATGCTGGTCGGCGTAAAGACGGCCGCTGAGCGGATGACGCAGGATGTCGAAACAACGGCCTCGCTCTGCCGCAATGTGCCGGGCCTCGGAGTGACGTTCGACCCCAGTTACTCAATTTATGGGCAGAAGAAACCCGTTTCCTGGGACTCAATTCTTCCGAATGTCTGCCATGTTCATCTTCGCGACACCAAGGCCGATGCCTTCCAGGTGCGGGTTGGCCAGGGCAGCGTGGAATATGGCCGGATCGTCGCCCAACTGAGTCGTGTTGGCTACAAGCGGGCGCTTGGCGTCCACCTGCCGCCCCTTGAAGGCGTTGATCAGGTGAGCGAACTTCGCAAGATGCGACTGCTGCTTGAAACGCTGGTGTAAGCAGCCCGTCTCCGCCGGCAGGTGCCGGGCCTCTGGAAGGGGCCGATGGAACGCTTCGGCCTATCGCAACATCCCACTGACTGACTCGACACGAGTTGCCATTTCGGCGTAGGCCTGCGACTTCTCGGTTTCGCCCTGTTCGGCATACATGGTCGACAGGTTGCCATAAGCGACGGACAGAGCCCGTTCGGCAAGTTTCTTGCGGTCAACGGCTTCGACCATCAGGTCAACACCGGTACGGCTGAGGTCGATGGCATCTTCCCGCCGCTCGACCTGCCAGTAGGAAATGGCCATGCTCACGAAAGACTCGCCGACACGGCCCAGTTCGTCATTCTCGAGAACCCGTTCATTTCGATTCCAAAGCGGGATCGTCTTGTCGAACCAGGTCACTGCCGTGGCGTGATCGCCATTCCGCAGGCTGTGCATGATGCCAATCTGGAACATGAGATCACCCAGATCGCACCGCTCGGTCGCTGTCAGTTCCCGATGCTCAGCACCACGTTCCAGATAGGCGACAGTTAAGGTGGCGTTGTCGAGCATGTCGTCAGCCTCGCCACGTTTCCGTGCAGCGGTCAGCGCGTCGGCCAGGCCACAGCCGACCTGCCAGTCGATCTGCCGCCGTCGCCATGGATCGCTGACGCTGTCATTCATCTCCTCACGCAGTTGCAGTAACCGCTTGACCCATGGTACGGCCTCCACCGCATTGGCTGAGCCAGCGGCTACGGCAAGCACGCCGCAGGTGAGGTCGAGTTCCAGACGGTCATGATCGCGATCATCCGGAGCAATGTTCTCCACGATACCATTGGCACGACTGATCCATTTGGGGATGACCCTGTTTTTCTGCTGCCAAGTGCCTCGGGCGATCGCCTGAGCGGTGCCCAGGTGGGAGTCGAGCAGCACCCGTCGGGCAACAGACCGCACATTTTCTGAGCGGCTTGAAGCCAGTGGGGTCGCCTTCCGAATTGCTTCGGTGAACAGATCGACTGCCTGCTCAAAATTAGGTTCACTCTTGGCGAGTTCAATGCGGCCCCGGAGTCGGCCCGCCTGTGAGGCGAGCAGCGACGAGACACGAGGCCTCTCAATAAGACTGTCGACCATTGCCTGGGCGTCTTCAGGCCGGTCAAGTTCCAGCAGAATCTCGGCTCGCTTCAGGCCGGTCCAGGCATCACCCGGACTGATCTGCTCGGCTTTGTCGGCCAGTTTTAACGCAGTCTGCCAGCGGCCTTCGTCGCACATGAGCGAGAGCAGGAGCCGATGGGCTCGCAGGTGACCAGGGTCAATTTCGATAGCATATTGCAGGTCGGCCACGGCGTAGGCGGCACTCGAGTTCATTTCCCCCTCGGCCCGCAAGACAAATGAGTCGGGGTCGAGTGGCTCAAGCAGCACTGCCGTCGCGGCAGAACTGGTTGGTTCCAAGCTGAACATCACACCACGTTCAGGAAAGACCTGACCGATGGCGGTGCCCTCATCGTCAAGGACAGCGACCGTGCGGAGGTCGGCAATTTCCAGCTGTTTCGCCAGGTCTGTTGCCGAGACGGGCTCTGCCAATTTGATCTGGATCGCACTGACCACGCCATCACGGAAGGTCACGGCAACGCGATCGAAAGGCTCAATCTCCCAAAAGAAACACTCGATGCCGTCCTCGCGAGGCAGCGGCTGTCCCTGTCCCCAGTCGGCATCGATTTCTGCTCGTGTGGTCTTGCCTGGATAGGCCCCACGAAAACTGGCCGGGTCGATGGCCAGTGTCGGCGTCTCGTCAGGGGCTTCAGCGATTGGTGCGGTGAGTGGCGCGGTGTCAGTCCGTTCTGCAGGGGCAGCTGGCTGAGGGGCAATTTCGTCAGCCGTGCCAGTCGTTTCGATGGCGGCTGTCTCGGCAGATCGTGCCGGCTGCTGGAGCAGGCTACGGGCTGCGGCGAGCGGTCGCTGCCAGGTCGGCCGATCGGATTGATCTGGTCGGTTGAGCACACTCGTTTCTGGGCCGAGTTCAGCGGACTGTTCAACTGAACGGGTTTCATCACGGCGGACTGCCTCTGGTGATTTCTCTGCCTTTGGCATCAGATCAGACCAGGCTGCCTTGAGGAGCTGCGGGTCAAACAGCCGGGCGGCACGTTCCTGCAGCGTTGGGCTTTCAGTCGCTTCGGTGATTGGCTGGGGCCGCTGTGTGGCCGGTCGGCTAGTCCGACTATTCTGAGTCGTTGGTTTGCCACCGATACTTGGTCTGGCAACGGGCACAATCGCCTCGAGAGCGGGCTCGGTGGACTGGTCCTGTTCCACCGGCTCTGCCATCGATTCAACCCAAGAGGGCATCCGCATCGTTCGTTCGGCTTGGGGCTCAGCTGCCAAGCCGCAGGGAACGTTTCCGACCACAACCAGCGTGATGGAAGCAGATAAAAGATGAGAGAGACGTGGGCGTGGCGTCAGGATCACGGTTCGGGCCTCCAGGGACACAAGGGCAGGCGTCACCTGACGCCGCTCCTCGATTGGCCGCGGACGGTAGGAGTCGGCTGAAACCGAGTCCAGCCCAAATTTCTTCGGGTTCTGCCAGAGCCGCATTTGGACGATAGAGTAGGAGAGGTGGGTAGTCAGCGGTATTCGTGCTTTCCCAAACCACCTAATCACCACGCGAAACCAGTTCGGTTCCGCCAACGAAGGAACGACGCTTTCATGGAGCACTCCATCCCGAACGAGCAGCATGTCGTCATCATTGGTGGTGGGCTGGCAGGCCTGTCAGCAGCGGAGCAGCTCGTTCGGCAGGAGACCATAACGGCAGCCCCCCGAGTCACGGTGATCGAGGCCGCCGGTCGCTTCGGTGGAGTGATCGAAACAATCCATGAAGCTGGCTGGCTGGTGGAACGCTCAGCCGACAACTTTCTGGCGGCTCGGCCCGAGGGAATTGATCTGGTGAAGCGTCTCGGGCTCGAGGAGACGCTTGTTTCTGTGGCACCAACTGCCCGGCGTGCACTCGTCTGGAGCCCGAACAAACGCGGCGGAGGGGGGCGACTGCTGCCGGTGCCAGCCGGGTTCCGGCTCCTTGCGGCCAGTCGGCCGCAGACGCTGCTCGCGACGCCACTGCTGTCCTGGCCAGGTCGGCTCAGGGCTGCGGCAGAGGGCTTTATCCCCGCCCGTCGCAGCCAGGATGATGAGAGCCTTGAGTCGTTTGCTGTCCGCCGACTGGGCAGGGAGGCATTCGACCGGCTCGTGCAGCCGCTGGTCTCTGGTATTTGGACGGCCGATCCGGCCCGGCTCAGCATGGCGGCGGCATGTCCTGACTTTCTGGCATTCGAACGGAATCACGGCAGTCTTGCCCGTGGCGAGCAGCACCGGCTACAGATGGCTGGTCTTAGGGCTGATGCCAGTGGGGCTCGATATGGGCAGTTCGTATCGTTCAAGCGTGGGATGCAGACGCTTATCGAGGGTCTGCTTGCCAGACTCCGAGAGGCTGGAGTTGAGCTTGTCTCGAATCGGGTCGAGTCCCTCCGGCAGGATGCCACGGGCTGGCAGGTCGGTTGCGTTGGAGAAAAATCGATTCATGCCTCGGCAGTCGTTGTGGCAACACCGGCCTCTCACGCCAGCCAGTTGCTCATGGCAGCGGCCCCGGCACTGGCGGCTGACCTTGCTGCCATTGAATATGCAGGGGCAGCAGTCGTGTCACTCGGCTTTGCCCGAGATGACGTCGGGCATCCGCTCGATGCCGCAGGCATGATCGTGCCCCGCGTTGCTGGCCGGCGTCTGGTGGCAGCAAGTTTTTCCAGCGTCAAGTTTCCTGATCGAGCGCCACCCGGCTCAGTGTTGATGCGGGGCTTTATCGGTGGTGCCCTTGATCCGTCTGCTGCCGAGTTGGCCGACGATGCATTAGCGAATCAGGTGCTCACCGATCTGCGTGAGATGCTCGGCATTCGGGGGCGGCCACAGTATGGGAGGATTGATCGCTGGCACACGGCGATGCCGCAGTACAATCTTGGCCACGTCGATCGCGTGGAACGGATCAGAGCGGCGGAGAGCCTTTTGCCCGGGATCGGCCTTGCCGGAGCAGCCTATGGCGGCGTTGGCATTCCGCAGGTTATTCAATCGGGGCAAGAGGCGGCCCTGCGGGCTATCGGTCAGAGCACGAAGAAGATCAACAGGTGAGAATTGGAGTGAGGCTTGGGGACGGAAGGACTACTTCTTGGCCTCGTCTTCATCAGCCTTGGACTTCTTTTTCTTCTTCATCGTGATCTTATAGACCCGGACCTTCGGTAAGCCCAGCGGGCTTTGGCCATCCTGCCACTTCTCAAGTTCTTTGAGCTTGGTGATCCGCTCAGCGCGGCTGAGGACACCACGGCTGCCGCCGCCACCTTTGCGAACCCGGAGACTTTTGTTCATCGTCATGGCAGAAGTTCCTCTGATGCTGACTGCCCGTGAAGCGGGCGGCGCAGAAGGCCGACCGCCTTCCTGCGAAAGCCCAAGTGTAAAGGACGCCCGGACCGCTGCAAGGCCTGTCTTTCAGGTGAGACGGGCAGTTTTCCGCAAAAAGACCTCCATCGACTCAGGCCGGTCATCTGGTTCAGGCCGGAGGCACTCCATGATCGAATCAGCCAGTTTGTCGGGGATTTCTGCTGCCCGCTCGCGAAGATCAGGGGCTGGTGTGTCATGGGCCAGCGCGGCACGGGCATTTCCTCCTGGCCAGGGGAGAAGCCCACAGCAGATTTCGTAGGCAGACACTCCAAACGAAAAGATGTCGAGCCGACGATCAGACTGGCGGCGGCGGATAACCTCAGGCGACATATAGTTTGGCGTCCCGCTCCGATTGCCTGGTCGGAGGAAGGCGGGCTGTCGGGAACGGTAAGGCCAAAGTCAAACAGGGTCACCCGACCGCTGCCATCAATCATCAGGTTGCGGGGGCAAATGTCACGATGGACAAAGCCAGCTTGGTGAACGGTTTGCACACCGGCAGCAAGCTGACGAATGATCAAAATCCGCTCATCGAGTGAAAGCGGTGCATCCCGTTTCAGCCGGAGGTGGACGAGGACCCCCTCGAGAAACTCCTGCAGGATGTACTGCCCCCCGTCGTGAGTCAGTCCACACTCATGCGTGGTCACCACGTGGTCACCCCGAATCTGCAGGCTGATCTCCCCTTCACTCGGTTTCTTCAGTCCCTTGAAGCGGGCCTCTATCGGCGCCAGTTTGGCAATGTCGGGAAGTTTCAGCCCATAGATGTTGCCAGTCTCTTTTTCGCGGACCTTGAAGAACTGTGACATGGTGCCGGCGAGGCCTTTACCAAGCGGTTCAAATCGCTGCCAGACATGGAGTTTGGGAGGGCCGCCGAACGAGAAGAGCGGGGCCAACAGGCTGCGAAGATTCATAGGTGACGAAGGCGACGAGAAGGACGAAGAGCGAATAGTCTTGGGCCAGCAAGGCTCACTGCTTGAGGGCCGAGATCTCCGCGTGTGCCTTGGCGAGTTCCTGCTCCAGACGCGGGATCTCAGCCGGGTCGTCAGGCTGCTTTTTGGCGGCCGCCAGGAGTTGCTGCAACTTGGCAATTTTCTGCTGCAGCACGTCGATTCTTTTTTTGGTTTTCTTGTCCATGCGATCGCCTGGGAACGAGGCTGGTCTGATTACTCGGCTTGCTCTGCTGCATTCGCCGGCTCTGCGTCAGCCGGCTCTGCGTCAGCCGGCTCTGCGGGAGTGGATGCAGGTGAGGTTTCGGAATCTGTTGCGGGCCCTGCCGAGTCGTCGCCTCGGAAGGCCGAGCCGGCCTGCGAATCTTCGTAGCGGTCTTCGGCGGCGGCCTGGTCTGGTGTCATGACTTCCATGGCGACGCCGGGATCGGCAGTGGCCGATGCCGCTGGCCCTGTGTGCAGATTCCGCAGCCAGCCAGAGAGCATGATGATCGCAACGGCAAAGCCGAGCGTGACCCCCAGCCAGCGTGCCCGGTCACGTCGCAGCCAGGCCGTGCCGCCACTGCGGCCAACCAAGCCACTCGACAGGTAAAAGACAACCAGCGCCAACAGGAACTTCACGCCAAAGATCGCATGGTAGCTGGTCTGCCGCATCCATTGGCCGTTCGCCCAGCCTTGCTCCTTTACCGTGGAATTGAAAAGCAGGAAGTTGGCTAACCCACTGACGAGCAAAAGCGTGATGCCGATAATCACAAATGGCAGCCAGCGGCGGCGGACTGACTCGTGGAGCCGGTTTCTGGTTTCTTCGTCAGTCTCTTCAAGGGCAGGGACAAAGGCGAAGCGGAGAAAGGCGAGGCCGCCGACAAGCAGGACAGCACCAAGGATGTGGGACCAACGCAGAACCAGTAGCAGGGCATCCATGGATGAGTATCCTCGAGGTTTCAGGGGTGTGGTAGCCGGCAAGGCACCGCAGCATTCATGCATGGTAGCCACTCAGTAGTGGCTGCGTCCAACGCCTGCCAAAATGCCCGAGAGTCGCGAGTCTGGCGTTCCGCGTTGGTTGTGCGTGGCCGCCGCAGTATTCTGCATGAATAGTCTCTTTGCCCATAAGGTGTCAGGTTTGATGAATCAGCCAGAACAGTGGCCCGCCATCCCTGAGTTCGAACTCTTTGCATCACCGCTTGCAGGTGGAAACATGCATGAACGGTGGATGCGGCTGGCTCTCGATGAAGCCCGGCAGGCTCTGGAAGAGGATGAAGTACCCGTGGGGGCCATCGTGGTTGCCGGGGAGAGGGTCATCGCCAGCGCCCATAACCAGCGGGAACAGTTGGCAGATCCGACCGCTCACGCCGAGATGATCGCCATCACGCAGGCAGCCTCAGCATTAAATTCCTGGCGACTGGAAAACTGCGTGCTCTATGTCACGCTTGAGCCGTGTCCCATGTGCGCCGGGGCAATCCTGCAGGCCCGGGTGCCGGTCGTTGTCTGGGGGGCAGCGGATGCGAAGGCGGGAGCAGTTGAGTCGCTCTACCAGCTCTTCGAAGATGGCCGTCTCAACCATCGCGTTGAGCACGCAGGCCATGTGCTCGAAGCTGAGTGCGGAAAATTGTTAACCGAGTTTTTTCGCGAGAAACGCCGTCGCCAGAAGTAGGGATTCGGCGTCACGCCGTCGAGCTTGCCGCCGCAGTGGCGGTCTGCGTGCGGCCGGTCGACTCGGTGCCAAGAGGCCGTCGGCCTACCGCTGGTCAATCGGCACAAACGTCCGGCAGGTTTCACCGGAATAGACCTGTCGAGGACGGCAGATTTTTTTGGTTGGACTGCGGTGCATCTCCATCCAGTGGGCAATCCAGCCGGGCATCCGCCCCATCGCAAAGAGCACGGTGAACATCTGCTCGGGAATTCCCATCGCGCGATAGATGACGCCCGAATAAAAGTCGACGTTCGGGTAGAGCTTTCGCTCAATGAAATAGTCATCTGCTCGTGCCACCTCTTCAAGCTGCTGGGCAATGTCGAAGAGAGGGTCTTGCCGATCGATCTTGGCTAACAACTTGTCGCAGGTAGCCTTGATCAGTTTGGCGCGGGGGTCGTAGTTCTTGTAGACCCGGTGGCCGAAGCCCATGAGCCGGAAGCCAGAGTCTTTTTTCTTGGCCAGTTCGACATACTTTTTCACATCGCCGCCGTCGGCGACGATCTTCTCAAGCATTTCGACACAGGCCTGATTGGCACCGCCATGAAGCGGGCCCCAGAGTGCCGAAATGCCTGCCGAAATGCTGGCAAAGAGGTTTGCGTCACTCGATCCGACCATCCGCACCGTTGATGTGGAGCAGTTCTGTTCATGGTCGGCATGCACAATCAAGAGCATGTCGAGTGCTTCGGCAAAGTCTGGATCGACGTGGTACTCCTCGCAGGGCACGGCGAACATCATCTGCAAGAAGTTTTCGCAATACGACAGGTCGTTTCGCGGATAGATCAACGGTTGGCCAATCGATTTTTTATAACTGTATGCAGCAATGGTGGGAAGCTTTGCCAGCAGGCGATGGACGCTCACTTCAACCTGCTGGGGATCCCGAACATCGAGCGAATCTTGATAGAACGTTGACAGGGCGCCGACAACGCTCCCGACAATTGCCATCGGATGGGCATCACGCGGAAATCCGTTGTAGAAGCTCCGCATGTCCTCGTGGATCATCGAGTGATGCGAGAGCGACTTGCGAAAACGATCGAGTTCTGTGCTGGTCGGTAGTTCGCCATAGATCAGCAGGTAGGCGACCTCGATAAAATCGCAGCGACGGGCGAGGTCTTCGATGGGGTAGCCGCGGTACCGAAGAACTCCCTCTTCACCATTGAGAAAGGTGATGCCACTCGTCGTTGAGCCGGTGTTGACATAGCCCTCATCCAGCGTGATCAGGCCGGTGCCGGCTCGCAGCCGCGAGATATCCAGCGCCCGCTCACCCTCAGTTCCAACAACGACTGGCAGTTCGACCAATTCCCCGTCGATCGAGAGGCTGGCTGGGGCTTCCGCGTGGGTTCCCGGCCAAGGGGTGGTCGTGGGAGTAGACTTCGCGGTTGGGGCACTCATGCAGCAGCCTCCTGGGAGAGACCCCCCTTGCAACATTGCAGCAGCAGGCAGGTCCACTTCAGATGTGAGAAGACCTCCTAGTTTAGCCCGCTGGAGAGCCGCCAGCAATCGCCCCGGTCGACTGCCGTGATTTCCTGCGGGCTTTCCCTTTTGTTGCCAACGACCTTATCGGGTTCGTCGGTTTCGTCCCGCGATGACTGTTGGCTCGGCGTCATCCTCAAAGATGGTCCAAACAGGCGTCTGGTCGCGGAGCCGTTTGAGATATTCATCCTGGGCCCGTTTTCGCCGTTCCTGGACGAGGTTGGCCCGGATGCCAACCTGGGCTTCGATGAAAGGTGTACAGCCTGCATCAGTTCGTTCGGTTACCCGGACAATATGGAGGGCCTCGCCGTCGTCCAGAATGGCGCTCAGTTCTCCAACAGGAAGGCTGAAAATGGCTTCATCAACAACCTTCGAAACGAGGCTGCCACGCGATGTCCAGTCGTATTGACCACCGCTTCTCGCCGTTGGCCCCTCGGACTGTTCTTTGGCCACCTCGGCCAGCGGCCGCCCTTGAAGCACCTCGTTCCCCATCGCCGCCAGTCGATTCCAGGCGGCGTCACGAGGCTGGCTCGGACTGATCTTGACCGTGAGCTGTTCAAAGCGGGCTTTTGCTGCAAACTCGAATTCGTCGAGATGATTCTGATACCAGGCAATCATTTCGGCGTGGGGAATCTCACCGCTTGTGTTGGCATTCTGCTGCATCCACTCTTGGGCCAAGGCACGCTCAAAGAACATTTTCCGCATCCGTTCAAGAGATTGCCCCTGACTCCGCAGCAATTCCTCATATTCACGAATCGAGGAGAGCCCGGCGGCCTCCACCATCTTTGGTAACTGTTCCTTGTCGAAGGCTTCGTCAACCTTTTCGCGTATTTCGGGGAGTCGTTCTTCGGGAATGGTGCGACAGGCATCGACATAGACAAGCAGGGTCTCAAGATGAGGCCCGAGGACCTGCTCATAGATTTTGAGTTTGAGTTCCTGAATCTGTTCTGGCTTGAGGCCTGGTGAGACTTTCGCCAACCACTCTGACGCAGTTGGGGTCATCAGGTCACCAGCCAGCACGACCTCTGAACCGACACGGGCAACCACCATCGCCATTTCGACCGACTGGATGCCGGGAATATCGTCGAGGGTAGAACTGGGCTGCCCAGTGGGGTTCGCGGTGCTGAGTTCTTCTTGATAATCAGCCAGCACGACACTGCCGGCACGGTGCGGCTTCAGTTTCGTTGACGAACTGCCCTGGGGGTTGTCCTCGCCAGGAACCGGCAGGAGGAGATTGCCCTCTGCATCGACCGGTTCGAGATCACCGCCCGGAATATCGAGGATGCTGGAGAGAACATTCTTGCTCACCGATGCTGGAACTGTGGTTGGCCAGCCTTCAGGGCGGGA
>Ga0181591_10003313_pt1 | contig 13963 bp, 15 predicted proteins | sample 071ome_33_FD_133757 | JGI IMG/M metagenome (GOLD analysis project Ga0181591, IMG submission 133757) | Coastal salt marsh microbial communities from the Groves Creek Marsh, Skidaway Island, Georgia - 071412AT metaG (megahit assembly) | ecosystem: Environmental > Aquatic > Marine > Intertidal...
AAACCCGTTACAATGCTAGGAGTTATAAGCATTGGGGCGTGAGATGGCTGAGCTGTTTTTCGATAAATTGATGGGTATGCTTGGCGTTGATACCACGCCGCAGGAAGATCAACGTGATCCTCTGGATACAAGCGATCCACAGTTTGGCTATCGTGACTACACTCCGGCAGAACGCGCACAAGAGGTTCTTTACGGCTCACTCGACACCGCAGGCTCTATGCTTCGTGGCGTTGCCAAAGCAGGCATCGAAGCTCCACGCGACATTTACGCGCTAGGTTCAGCAATCGGCAAGATTCAGGATCGTTCACGCAATCGCGTAGAAGGTGAGCCAGTTAAGACTATCGGCGAGCTATTTATGGAAGCCTACAACGAGGCACCATCATTCTTGCCTGACGAGGAATATGCTGAGCGCAAGCTGTACGACTTTACCCCAATGAGCCGCACCTACTCGCAAGACGCATCTGTGTATAACTTGCCTGAAGAGTTTGGTCGCATCGCAGCTCCACTACCTCTACTTGACTATGCTCGTCCATCGCAGATCGCACGAATCGGCAAAGTGCCACGCATCCTTGAAGACGGTTTATTGACCGATGAGGCAGTAGGCGCATTAGGTCGCATTCCTGCCGGTATGAGCGTCAAGCCCGTGGATGACGCAGGCGCGTTTAAAAACTTTACCGAAGATGCTGTTAGCAGACTAGAAACAAACCCAATGAGCCGTGAAGTGGTAGTTGAAATGCCAATTCAGGATTACCTGAAGTTTGCACGAGAGGCAAATCCAGAGGCTCCTGAGAACATTGAGAAGGCAGCAGGTGTAAAAGGCGTTGAGAAATTCGATGACATTCCTTTCCTGTCTATCGAGGTTAAGGATGGCGTAGCTAAGGTAGACGGTCACGAAGGTAGACATCGCGCAAAAGAGCTTTTAGCTCGCGGTGAAACAACCATGCCTGTACGCATACGCAGCTCTAATATCCGTTGGGGACAGCAAAACAAGCCAGATAGCTATGACTACAAACAAGACTTTCCAACACAGTTAGTTGGTGAAGAAGGTTCTGTTGCATTGCGCGAAGGCTCAACAATGCCATTCCCAGTGCAGCGTGGCGATTACGGTATTGTCCGTAAAGAGCAGCCAACACCACGCATCCTAGATGCTCGCGATCCAATCACACAGAACACAGACTGGCGTGTTCCTGCATTAGAGCCACTGCGTGAGCCTACACGTCATGGTCGTTATCAGGTTGTTGGTGGCGATGATTCAAAAAGACAGATGTTGTTTAACGATGAGATTCTCAATCAAACCGATGAGCAAATAATTGAAAAGCTAAAGACGTATCCTGATTGGGATATTGTTTGGTCTAACGCAAGAAACAAAGTTAAAGAAAATATGGGCTTAAACCCATACGGTTATGAAACAGCAAATCAACAATACAACATTGACATTCTTACCAATCAGGAAATTGCCCGTAACCAAAGATCATTCCAACAGCAAAGCATTATTAAGCCTACTCAAGAGCGCATGAGCTTTATGGGTCAACGCCCTAGCTACACAGCAGAAGAGGGTCGTCAGATATTATTAGACGATGCTCAGCGCAGATACCAATATTGGAAAACCACAGGTCAGGAAATGCGTGATCGTGGTCAACGACAGGTTGCTACGTTTGATCTGCCTAAGTTGATAGATCGCATTAATAATGCATCCGATGAGCAAATCTTTGCCACCATTAAGGCTGAAGGATTGGAGCCTAAGCAAAGCCCAACACCTCGCATCCTTCAGGAAGACGTACCACAGGTAGAAAAGCTACCACCAATGCTGCGTGAGCCTGCACAACAGGCGAGAGTATTTGGTGAGTCAGATACATATTCACGGCTAGAGCAAGCATTGCTCGACATCAAGAATGATCCAAAGGCTCCTGCATCAATGACGCCGCGTGATCTGAATCAGCGTTTAGGTGCAAAAGGCGTAACTAAGGCTGAGCTTGAAGAGTCAGGCATTAACATGACTGAGCTTCAGTACAAGAACAAGAACGGCAACTATGTCGTGAATGTTGAAGATGTTTTCCAACAGGCTGAGCCGCCAAGCGGAAACATTGAGGTGATGAGAACATCCTACGCTGATAGCCCACAAGCACAAAGGTTGCCGCTCAGTGATGAGATTGCACCAATGGATGTAGATGAGTTTTTCGGATATGACCTGAGTGGTGAAGTTGGTGAGATCAGAGGTGAGGCGGCATACGACATTGGAAATTTAGCTTATGACAGATGGGGTGAGCCTGCTGACAATGCGCGTCAGATACTAAAAAACCAATTTATTGAAGATGGCATGACACCTAACGAGGCAGATTCTTTGGCTGTAGAGCGCATTGAGCTTGCTGTTGAAAAAGAAGGTGATAATTGGGTTGATTGGCTCGCTGATCCTGATCAGAACAATGGCGAGTACAACTATGCTCTTGAGGAAGCTATAGATGACGCGTTCGATAACATCGTCAGAGAGCGTTACGGTGAAAACCCATATTACAGGGACACCATAACTTACGCTGACGGTGATTTTGACATCATGGGTAACTTTGATGACGGATTTACAGTTACAAACCCAAATGGGGAAATAATTGCTAGTAACGAAAGTTTTGACGAAGCAATGGTGCAGATTCGTGAATGGGCTTCAGATTATAGTGACTCAGGCGGCGACACTCTTTGGCATGAGTATGGCTTGCTAAACGCTGACCCAGAAGACATCAAATACAAAGAAACACAGGTTAAAGCACAGGACGTTCCATTCGACTTTAGAAAGCACGATATGGAGAACGCCATTGGCTTCTTGCGACATTCTGAGCGTTCCACAGAAGATCACGGCTTAGTCACTTACGTTGATGAAATGCAGTCCGATGTACACCAGACAGGTCGTGAATATGGTTATGACACATCTGCGTCACGATCAGAGCGAATGGAAAAGTCAGATCGACTAAATGAAGCATACTCAGACGCGAAAACAGAATACCTAGAAACTGCCTATGAAGACAGAATCCCTAATCCTGCCGGATTAAAGCAGCAATATTCAGATGAACAGTTGAAGCAAACAGCAGATCGCATTGATGCAATCTTGCGAAATATGGATGACAAGCTACTAGATCGTTACTACAGAAGAGAAGCAGAAGAGATCATTAACGAGCCGGAAGCGGCAATGAAGATCGATCTTGCTAGGGCGTTGTTCCAAAGGGCGGCTGATTATGGTGGTGCATTCAAGCAGAAAAGCCTGAAGAAAGTAGCTAATGCAGTTGCTAGCGGTCTTAAAAATGACCCCATTATGGGAAAAGCGTTTGGCGACAAGTACAAGAAAATGCTTGGCGCGAAGGAAGATTACTACCGTCACGGCGAACAGGTTAGTGCAGATTTTCCTCTGAAGGATGAGCGTTGGATCAGATCAATGGTCTATCAGGCACTCAAAGAGGCGCAGTTAAACAACACGTCTGGCGTAGCATTCACCAATAAAGCAGAGCGTATTGCGGCTTGGTCTGAAGATTACGCTGAGCTGTACCAGAAAACATACGAAGAGAAGCTGCCAAGCATCCTGAAGAGCATCGGTGAAGAGTATGGCGTTAAGCCAATCAAAATCGATATGTCTGACGATACCTTGAGTGAATATGGTCAGCGTTGGTTCTTGCCACTGACTCCAGAGATGAAGAAAACGATCAAATCTCGCGGAGTACCTCTAGCATCGGCAGTAGGCACAACACCTATGATCCTTGACCGAATCAACAAAGAGCGTGAAGATAAGACACCACGCATACTAAGGACAGCGTAATGGCGATTACCAATTACACCAACTTGCAGACCGCAATTGCGGATTTTCTTAACCGAGATGACCTAACGTCTGTCATTCCTACGTTCATCCAATTGGCTGAGACTCAGTTGCAGCGTGAGATTCGCCATTGGAAGATGGAAACCCGTGCTAGCGGTCAACAGTCTGCCGGTGATCAATATATGCAGATTCCGGCTGATTGGTTAGAAACCATCCGATTGCACCTAACAGGCAGCGGCACGTCAGCAGTTACAATGACATCACGCGCAGCAATGGCTGACATTCGTGCTAAGAACGAAAACGCATCAACCGTTGCGCCTTACTACTACACACACGCTGATGGTCAGTTTGAGCTGTATCCTACGCCTAGCGAGGACACAGACTTTGAGCTGCTGTACTATCAAAAGATTCCTGATTTAGCTTCCAATACAACAAATTGGTTGCTTAGCGATGCACCAGATGTGTACCTTTATGGTAGTCTGCTGCATAGTGCGCCATACTTGGCTGAAGATGCTAGAGTCGCAGTCTGGGCGCAGATGTATTCTGCCGCAGTGCAGAATGTAAATAATGCCTCTGAACAGGCACGATATTCCGGCTCTGGCATGACACTTAAAGTAAGGGGATTAGGCTAATGTCTTTTTCAAATTATTTAGAAACAGCGGTTCTTGGACACGTTTTCGGCGGTACCGCTTACACGCAGCCAACTAAGTACGTTGCATTGCTAACTGCTGTTTCAGATGGCGAAGCAGGTACTGTAACTGAGGTATCTACTTCAGGCACAGGTTACGCACGAGTATCTGCGTCTTTCTCAGTAACTGGCGACACCGCAAGCAATTCAGCGTCTATTGAGTTTGCTACTGCGACTGCGTCTTACGGCACTGTGACTCACGTTGGTGTTTACGATGCTTCAACTGGCGGCAATTTGCTTTGCTACGCTGCATTGAGCGCATCTAAGGCAATCGACACTGGTGACGTATTCCGAATCCCTACTGGCGATTTGGATATTACTCTGGGCTGATAAATGCCTATAGAACGCGGCGGTTACGGCTACGACTTATACAGTAGTAGCGATTACGGTACAGAAGGTGTCTTTGCGGATGCTTCTGCTACTGTTACTGCAACGTCAGGCATGACTGTATCTGGTGGCAGATCGATCACAGGCACTGCCACAGTTACAGCAACATCAGGCTTTACGTCTACTGAGGCGTACCGCATTCGCCTATCTGGAGCTGCTGTTAGCTCAACATCAGTTGTTGTTGCGGCAGGTGAAGGCGTTGTAATCAAGCGTACCGACAAGCTTCACTATGGCGGCGGCGTATACGGTTACAATGTTTACGATCAGGCTGATTTGCAGACAATTTCGTCTTCAACTTCAGTTACCGTTGTATCTAACGGCATTCGTATTCAGCAATCTGGCGCAACAGCCACAGCAACGTCAGGTGCTTCGGCAAGCGCAGAGCAGATATATCAAAGCTCAGCAACTGTCACTGAATCATCATCTGCTACAGCAAATGCTGTTTATACAATCAAGGGGTCGGCAACGGCAACGGCTGCAAGCTCAACATCAATCAGTTACATTAGGCGCAGGCACACTTCTGGTATATCATCAGAAACCAGTGCAACCGCTACAATCGGGCGTGAGAAGTGGGAAATTATTACCTACAGCGGATCGTCATTTTGGACTACAATCGCCGCATAAGTGGCGCATAGAGGACATATCTCATGGCAGATACAACGACAACTACCTATGGTCTGACCAAGCCGGAAGTCGGCGCGTCTGAAGATACATGGGGTACTAAACTTAATACCAACTTTGACACTATTGACGACTTGTTCGATGGTACTACTGCGATTGCGCCTAACTTGACCGCAGGCTCATGGGAAGTTGGCGGCACTGCGGTAACTTCAACTGCGGCAGAGCTAAACATCCTAGACGGTGTTACTGCTACCGCAGCAGAGCTGAATATTCTTGATGGCGTTACTGCAACGGCAGCAGAAATTAACTTGCTAGATGGCGTAACAGCTACCACAGCAGAGCTTAACTACCTTGATGTGACAACATTAGGCACATCAGAGGCGTCTAAGGCTTTGACTGCTGACTCAAGTGGCAACATCTCTATTGGCGGCGGTGTAAAGGTTCAGCAGATTAAAGAAAAGATCACTGTATCTGCAACTGCATCAACCGGCACTATCAACCTTGATGCGCTAACTCAGCAGGTAACTTATTACACTACTGACGCGACAGCTAACTTTACGTTGAATGTTCGTGGTGACGGTTCAAATACATTGAACAGCATCATGTCTATTGGCGAGTCACTGACTGTTGTGTTTATCGCAGAGCAAGGTGCAACAGCTTATTACGCTAACGCGTTTCAAGTGGATGGATCAGCCGTTACCCCTAAATGGCAGGGCGGTTCAGCTCCATCTGAAGGTACGGCATCATCAGCAGACTCATACTCACTGACGGTGGTAAAAACTGCTGACGCTACATTTACAGTATTTGCATCTTTGACAGCATTTGCATAAGAGGTAAATTATGGCTCCACCTATTTTAGGTACATTTGGCGGCGGTGGTGGTAGAGCTTACGGCTTGCAGTCAGGCGGTATTGGTACGTTTGAATTTACTATTACCTCTGCAACCACTGACGCAAACCTTGCATCACTAGCTACGGCAGCGGGTTGGAATGGGTCATCCGAGTTAATTGCAACCATTGATTCTGGTGTTTACGTTTCAGCATCCACAACAGCCAACAAAGGTATGACCATTGATGGCAGTTTCCCTGCCGGTGTAACCTTGATCAACAATGGCTACATTGTTGGTGACGGCGGTAATGGCGGTAATGGCGCCAACATTTCTGGCTGTAGCTGTAGTCAAGGTGGCAATGGCGGCAGTGGTGGTATTGCACTTCTCGCTAACGTGGCTTGTACTATCGATAACACCAACGGCGTGATTGGTGGCGGCGGCGGTGGCGGCGGCGGTGGCGGCGCGCGTACCAACGGTAACTATGATCCAGATGCAGGATGGGAATGTAATGATGGCGGTCGCGGTGGCGGCGGTGGCGGCGGTCAGTCGGGCAACGTCAATTCATCAGGTGGTACTGGTCAGTCAAACGGTAATGCAGGTACTAAAACTGCGGCAGGTACAGGCGGCACTGTTTATTTTGACGGCGGTAATGGCGGCTCTTGGGGCGCATCCGGTACAAACGGACAAAACGCGGGCGGCGGCAACTACATGAATTGTGTAGGCGGCGGTGGCGGCGGTGGTGGCGCAGCTACTTCAGGCGCATCAAACATCACTTGGACGGCAACTGGTACACGTTACGGAACAATAGGTTAAGACAATGAAATTTACATACGAAATTAAAAACGTAGACACAACTAACAAGGTCATGGAAGTACAATTTACTACTGAAAATGAAGACCCTGTTTTGGTATCCATGGAAATTCCTCGCGAAGGTGCAGATATTCGTGAGGTTATGGCTTCTTATGCTCCAGTTCCTTACTGGGAACAAAAAAACGCCACCGTGCAAAATGTTTCAGCAGGCACAACTGGAGAGGTGTACTCAGAACACCCAACAGAAACAAAAGCCGAATACGATGCTCGCATAGCGGCAGAAGAAGCGGCTGCGGCTGCTGCTGAATTATCAGAAGCAGCGGAAGTACAAGCCATCGTTGAGTAGGCGGTGAAGAGGTCAAAGCCACTTTCTCACGAAGAGAAAGTAGTTTTTCGCAATTGGAAAGTTATGCCCGTTGATAGGACGGGCTTAATGTCACACTGCTTATATAACGCTGATTACGAATATCCTGTTCCTGATATTGGCGATCCGGTAACGCTTGAAGAGTGCATTAATCAACGCTGTGAAGAGCTGAAGCAGTTAGAAAACATAATCCTAACGTGGTCAGGCGGCATTGATAGTACGTTAGCGTTCTACGCCCTGAAAGCACACGGTATACCATTTAAATGCACTGTTGATGAAAACAGTCAGCGCGAATATCCAAAGCTATACCAAGAGATAATCAACGGTAAGCACGAAGGCGTGACGGCTATTGATCTTGGTGAGGCTTTAACTGGCGATCATAAAGCAGACAGTAATTATGTTACTGGCGAGCTAGGTGATCAGATGTGCGGCAGCGATAAGCTACTCACCATGCCTCACCTACCAAACCGTAAAAAACTCGCTACAACCTACTACGCACCTTGTTATATGGGTGAATACTACGCCGCAATAGAACACCTTTTGGATCGAGATGATCTAACGGTGGCTGAGTTTACTTGGGCAATGAATTTCTTTTTCAAGTTCACCAATGTGCGAAAGCGTTGTGCTAAATTTTTTAAACTAGAAGAAAGTCAGACGCATCACTTCTTTAACAGTGTTAGTTTTCAGCGATGGGCATTGCAGAATTACACACAAAATGTTCATTTTGAGCAGATCACGCAATACAAAGAGCCGTTCAAAAAATACATTTTGGATCAAAGCGGCGACACCGATTACTACACCAGAAAAGTAAAAAAAGGATCGTTAGGTAGCATCTACAGGTCATTTGATGTTTGAAATAAAGAAAGCGCAGTCTGGTCAATCTGCGGTGTTTCGGTCTAACGACAAAGATTTATACGCATACACCACATATACCGGCAAACACACAATTAAAGTTGAGCAAGGCGACTCGGCTTGGATGATCAACCATCAGTCAGCATCTGTCGTGCGTGGTGAAAAAGAAATTACCAATGAAGGCATGACAGTGGTTATTCGCGGCTACACGCCTGACGAGAAGACGAGCAGCATCCAAACCTACTCAAACCTGCCATACGTCAACGGTTGCAGCACACACCAGATATTCCCGCCAATCAGGATAGGCGATCCGACATTGCAACTACTGTATATGCCGCCACACACAACCGAACAGGTACACCATATCCATTCAACGGTACGTTGCGTTTACGTTCTTGAGGGTCAAGGTTGGTCAGTGCAGGGGATGAAGGATCAGACCGAAGAGCCGTTAAACGTAGGTGATGTGTTGGTGTTGGATAAGATGACACCGCATCATTTCCGCACTGACGACTCACACCTTGTGGTGATACCGTTTCACGTTTATAGTTCAACTCATCTTGAGCATGGTCATCCGATGAAAGACGGTACGCACAAGATTTAAAGGTCAACAATGAATAAAGCACAAATACACGCGCTGTTTCCAACGGCAGTGATGAGTTTCCCATTAGACAATCCTGTCACTGAGCTTGAGTTAAAGACGATTCAAGGCTTGGATTACCATGAAAATCATGGCAACAGGACAAGCGACAACAATCATGTTTTTGATTTAAAGGCGTTGTCACGATTGGGCGATTTTGCTACTGAATGCTTGAATCAATATGTCAGATCGGTTTTAGCTCCATCAACCGATGTTCAGGTGTATGTAACGCAGTCGTGGACTAATTGCACAAAAGGCACTGAGTTTCATCATATACACGATCATTCAAACTCATTCTTATCTGGCGTTCTATATGTCGAAAGCAATAAATACGACAAAATACAGTTCCATACGCCACATTCCCAAAGAATGTTTAAGATTCCAACGAATGAATTTAACCAATTTAATTCTGATACTTGGTGGCTACCTGCTGAAAAAAACAGCATTGTAATTTTCCCGTCTTGGATGGTTCACGAAGTGCCAGTAACGCGCAGAGATACTGACAGGATCAGTCTTGCCTTCAATTCATTTATCAAAGGCACTGTTGGTGATCGTAATGCACTTACAGAGCTTGTCATTTAGAGGTCAAAATGAATATCACAGACGATTTTATTGGTGTGTTTCCTGATGCAGTTTCGCCTGATGTTTGCGCACATATCATAGAAAGATTCGATAAAGCAGATGAGCTTGGCTTCACTTTGCTGCGATCAGCTCCAAGATCGGAACAAGATGATTCTCAGTTATTTATCCAAGAGATACCGTTGCATTCAGCTGTTGATTCAAAATCTGTAATTCCTGCTCTGCAAGCTCTACAGGCATGCTATTTGGAATATGCCAACAAATATAGCGTTGCATTAACAGACGCATCCGATAAACACGCTAGTTATCAGTTCAAGGTGCAAAAAACAAATCCTTCTCAGGGGTATCACGTCTGGCACTACGAGCAGTCGCAACGGGAAATGGGTTCAAGAATACTGGCTTGGACAATTTACCTAAACACTATTGAAGAGGGTGGCGAAACCGAGTTTTTGTACCAGAAGCGGCGTGTAAAGCCAGAGCAAGGCACAATTTGCATCTTCCCTGCCGGATTTACTCACGTTCATCGAGGCAATCCACCGCTTAGTGGAGATAAGTATATAGCTACTGGGTGGTACGAATTTTAGGGTTTGGCATTTCCCTTAACCTCTGTCAAAATCACGGTAATATTTGTTAGGGGGCGTACATGGCTCTGATTCCGCTCAAGATTCCGGCAGGCATTTATAAAACTGGCACTGATTACGAAGGTTCAGGGCGTTGGCATGACGGCAACCTAATTCGTTGGCGACAAGGTGCAATGTGTCCTGTTGGCGGTTGGCGCGAGCGCAAAGACGCATCAGCTAGTTTTACGGCTACGCCACGCGCAATGCACACTTGGAAAAACCTGACCAATGGCTCAGAAACAGTAATTGGTTCTGCATCTGAATTAATTCATGTCAGCTCTGGCGGTACGGTTTCCGACATTACTCCAACTGGGTTAACTACCGGCAATGATGACGCTGCGGTCAATACAGCGTATGGCGGCGGATTTTTCTCATCTGGTGGATCGCTTTACGGCAAGAAGCAACCTTCATCTGGCGTATTCCAAGAGGCTGACACATGGTCAGTTGACAACTGGGGCGAAGATTTAGTTGGCTGCTTGACTTCTGACGGCAAAATTTACCTGTGGGATACCTCAGCAGGTTCAGGAACTCCGGCAGCTCAGGTTTCTGGCTCACCCACATCCTGCAAGGGTGTAATGGTCACAGAGGAGCGTTTTATCTTTGCGCTACAAGCGGGCGGCAATCCAAGAAAAATCGCTTGGTGCGATCGAGAGGACGCGACAACGTGGACTCCATTGGCTACCAACGAAGCCGGTGATTTTGAGCTGCAAACCAGTGGCGAAATCATGGCTGCTGTTCGTATGCGTGGACGCGCACTCATCGTCACTAATAATGACGCACACGTTGCCACCTATCAGGGCGCACCATTTGTTTACGGCTTCCAACGTGTTGGTACTGCTTGTGGTGCATCTGGACGCAAAACCGTTGTGGCTGTTGATCAGGGCGCATTTTGGATGGGCAAAGAGGCGTTTTTCTATTTTGACGGCTCAACCGCCAAGCAATTGCCTTGTGATGTGAACGATCACGTTTTTGAAGGAATGAACCAAAATCAAATCACTAAGGCTTGGGCGGTTCACAACGCTGAATATGGTGAGGTTTGGTGGTTCTATCCATCAGCATCGTCTACTGAGTGTGATTCTTACGTTGCATACGACTACATAGAAGGTCATTGGGAGATTGGTACGCTTGATCGCACTACTGGCTCAGATCAGGGCGTATTTGGCGAACCGCTGTGGGTAGATGCTACTGGTGTAATCTATGAGCATGAGCTACATGGCATTGGACATGGTTCTTACACTCCATACGCGGAGTCAGCACCTATTTCACTAGGTTCAGGCGATTCTGTGATGAAGGTCAATCAACTTATTGCTGACGAAAATACGGCAGGCGAGGTTCAGGTTCAGTTTAAGACCAGATTCCATCCTAACGACACAGAGCGGACTTATCCGTCATCTAGCACCTACTATGACCTAACCTCAATGCCAACCTCTGTGCGCTTTACAGGTCGTCAGGTAAGGCTTCGCGTAGAAGCTACGGGTAATGAAGATTTTCGAGTCGGCACATTCCGCATCAATGCTGAGGCAGGCGGTAGACGTTGAGCGAGTTACCGCCACCACCTCACGGGAATTTATGGAATGATTGGGGCGAACGCCTCAATGAGTATCTTGGGCGTATTCGCGACAAATTAACCTTTAAAACGTCAGATTCTCGCGCCACACAAGATGGCGTGTTGCTTTTTGATCCTGTTACTGGACAAGCTGTTTTCTCTCACGGTGGCGAGTGGATTGGCTTAGGTCACAACGATTACGGCGCGTTTTACACCACGTCTACTTTTACGGCAGCAGCAGCAAATACGGCTTACCCAATCACATGGACAAACGCAGCCGCTGAGTATCACGTTACCCGTGATGACACCAATACAAGCCGTATCTACTTTGATCACGCAGCAACCTTTCAGATCGACTTTTCGTGTGAGCTGTACTCAACGAACAGCTCTGCCAAATCTGTTTACATCTTCCCTAGAATTAACGGCACGGACATTCCATACAGCACAATCAAGCATACAATCACCGCTAATGGTGAAAGCAAGGTTGTCAGCCGTTCTGGGATATTTACGGTTGAGGCAGGTGATTATCTTGAGGCGATTTACGCCGTTACAGATACCGCATTAACAATTCAAGGATCGGCGGCTACGGCATTCTCACCGGCTGCGGCATCCGCAACTCTCATGGTCACAGAGGTCAAAGTATGAATCAGGCAGTAGATTTACCTACACGAGATATATTCCAAGAGCTGATGCGCTGTCGTCAGTGGATTGAAAATGCTTTGGTTTATTCTGGCGGCACACACGATTTTGCTGATATTGTCCGTGGAGTAATGTCTGGGCATATGCAATTATGGCAAGGTGAATCTGGGTGTGCAGTCACTGAGATTACGGTGTATCCTAAGCGAAAGATTCTGCACGTTTTTCTGGCAGGGGGTGACATGGAGCAAATTCTCGACTTTGAAGAGTCTGCTATAACCTTCGCAAAGCTAAACGGGTGTGATGCTTTATCTCTTGCAGGGCGCAAGGGGTGGGCTAGAGTACACAAAGACCGTGGGTGGAAAGAAGCTCACGTTACGATGATTAAGGAGTTTTGATATGGGCGGCGGCGGCGGCAAAGGTGGCGGTCAAACGCAAGTAACTGAGATACCAGATTGGTTGCGTGACCCAACTGTACGAAATCTTCAGCGAGCTGAAACTATTCAGAAAATGGAATATCAGCCTTACACAGGTATTGATGTTGCAGCTCAAACTCCACAGCAACAAATGGCTAACCAAATGGCTTTAAATTCAGCGTCTGCATTTGGTATGACACCGTCTGGCTACGGTAATGTAACGCCAACTTCTGGAATGCCAACCGCAACCACAGTTGGCGGAGTTACTGGATACACATCATATCCAATGTTTGAACAGGCAAAAGCTGAAGCTGAACGCCTTGATCCACGATCTGCCGAAATTCGCAGCAGTTTATATAGCTAGGAGATAGTCATGGGTGCAGCAGCAGGTAGTATGCCAGTAAATGCAATGATGCCACCAACGGGACAGTCGGCAGGCGGTGGCAAAGGTGGCGCAATGGGTGCATTGTCTGCACCTCAAGGCGGCTTATTAGGTCAGATGGGGCAAGGTATGACATCAATGTCACCTCAAAGTGGTGGCTATATCCCATCTGGCGTTCCAGTCGATCCAATGCAACAAGCTTCTACGGCTCAACAAGCTGCACTAGCAGGCACAGCAGGCGCAGGCACTGTTGCAGGGTCTAACCTAAATCAGTACATGAATCCGTACACCCAGAATGTGATTGGCGGTCTACAGAATGAAGCAGCTCGTGGTATGGCGATTGGCTCTAACCAATTAGGCTCTCAAGCTACTCGCGCCGGTGCATTTGGCGGCTCACGTCACGGCGTCGCACAAGGTCAGATGATGGGCGACATCATGCGTGGTGTTAATCAACAGACTGGACAGCTACTGCAATCTGGCTATCAGAACGCTCAAACAATGGCGCAGCAGGATATTCAGAACCGCATGAATCAAGCGGCGCAATTGGCTAATCTTGGTCAGCAATCATTTGGTTACGGTCGTACTATTCAGCAAGATATTGCGCAGCAAGGTCGCGAGCAGCAGTTGCTCAACCAAGCTCTTATCGATGCAGGAAAGCAGCAGTACGCTACTTATCAAGGTTTCCCTGCGGCAGGCTTGTCATACATGACCCAAGCAATCGGCTCTGCACCTCACGGTCAAACCCAAACTGGTTCACGTCAGCTTGGCATCATGGATTACCTCACCGCAGGCGCAACCATTTAC